>Ga0209401_1002480_pt1 | contig 11932 bp, 15 predicted proteins | sample M_140807_MF_Meta_FD_187318 | JGI IMG/M metagenome (GOLD analysis project Ga0209401, IMG submission 187318) | Freshwater microbial communities from Lake Montjoie, Canada to study carbon cycling - M_140807_MF_MetaG (SPAdes) (version 2) | ecosystem: Environmental > Aquatic > Freshwater > Lake...
ACACTGGCATTTTATTACTCAATAACAAGATAATGATTGGGTGGCTCACTGCCCTCTTGTTTGCTTTGATAACGGTTGCATCCTTATCGGTTCGCGAACACGCGAGCGACCTCACAGCCCCAACCCCTCCGGGAGATGGTGATACAACTGTGCCCCCCGAATACCAGACGTTACTCGACGCATACGTCAAAAACTACAAGCTCTACAAGGAGAAGGGCGAGGCACCGTATAAGCAGGCCTACGAAGCCGCAGAGCAGCAGATTCAGGCGTCGCTTGACATGATGCGAAATGGGATTACCCAGAATCAGTTCTTTATTCAGTCGTTCCTCGACGATTATCAGGATACGAATCCCGAGCTAGAAGAGCTTCACCTGAAGTCGAAAAAACTTCAAGAGGAAGGTCCTAAGGTTGCGGATGAACTCGCAGCATCCACCGCAGACAGGTCACGTCCCCTCGACACCACGGGGATCATCATCCGAATTGTTGTATTGTTCGTGATTACAGGTGTAACGATTGCGATCAGTGCGTTCGCATAACAAGGGCGACCAATACGAGGCTCGCAATGAAAAAGCCTGTCCCATACAATCCTAGTTCCGAGTTGTGCTTCTCTGAGGTGGTTTGGTGAATACGGCGTAAGGTCTCCATCTTATCTGTTCCGGTAAGTAATCCATTGTAATCCCGTTGAATCTCCATGATGCGACGAATCAGCTCCTGCTGCTGGTCTTCGTGAGATGTCTTGGCAGAGATCTCGAGCATCTCAGATAACGTGTCCCTCATCTTCTGCTTCGCAGCTGCAATGGCAGGTAATGCACTTGAGTCATTCTTCTTCAATGCGTCTGCGACAAGCTTATCATAATACGCTTGCTGTTCCTGAAACTTCTCTTCCAACTCATCCATTATGTCTAGGCAACATTTACGTCAGCAACGCAATACCGATAATAGATGGACTTGCCCACCGTATCGCTATGACGCGTGATCTCAATGATATCTCCAGGCACAGCACCGATGATACGGGCTTGGATATCCTGCGAATCAATGCACGGAAGCTGAAACTCTGGGTTCACAACACGGTTCTTCTCGAGTACAATCTTTGCCTCGTCTGGCTTCAGGATTCGGTGAGGAACCGACATCCTATGCGTGGTAATATCCATCTGTAGCTCACGGAGGTGGAAGAACAGAACCTTCTGAGTTCGGATTGCGTTCAATAGGTTCTCGGACGGTGCACTGCGGGCTACGATTGTCACGCCATTTGTGTATCCATTGTCAGCTGCAAACTTGGTGAATGTCAAGGCATCACGCTCAAGCATCTTCTCCTTCTGACTGAAGATGACCAACATGTCACCAACTTCATAGATGTTTGCAGTGTCCTTGAAATCAGAGGTAACTGACTTTGTCTCGGTACCAAGCTTACGACGCTCGAAGTAGATGCGAAGGGTATTCAGTGCCCTTTCTTCTTCCATTGTGTCCTTGTATTCTTCTAGACACGAAAGAGTTCGTTTTTTCTCGCCTGAGAAGAACAATGCTTCACATCATCGTTCTTCTTTTAGCAGTCGCAGTCCTCTGGGTTGTATGGAAGCTCTCGGGGGCACAAGAGAAGTTCCAGCCCGAGATGCTTGATCGTACGCAGGATCACCGGACACAGGTTCTTGAGCACTCTTCATACGAGCAGAGGACGAACCATATGCCTCGCAACTCCTACGTAGAGCCGGCCTCTGGGATGGCGACGCCGTTCCAGGTGAACGCATATAAAGCGTTGATGTGAGAAGAACCAATGAGTAAAAACAGAATTCCACGGGCACTCCGCGAACAACTGTGGTTATGTAAGGTAGGTCGACGGTTTGATACGAAATGTAAGGTTGCCTGGTGTACGAATACAATCAATGTGTTCGACTATCAATGTGGCCACAACATCCCTGAAAGCAAGGGTGGTCCGACAACTCTCGATAACCTTGAACCGATTTGCTCACGATGTAACGTCAGTATGGGCAATCAATATACGTTTGATGAATGGAACACTAAGTTCGCATCTCAGATACCGTGGTGGAGACGATGGTTCAGGTGAACCGGCTCTGGGCTAGTTCGACAAGATCATGCCTACCAGCCCTACGTGCATTCTCCATGAAATGAACCTGGATCGCATAATGATCCTCTACGTTTGAATGATAATTGGTAGCACAAGAGAAGTAGTCACCGAAATAGAGAGTGAACCACTCCGGATGCTTATCATAAAGATAGGTGAACACCTGCTCCTCCGCATGGCCTACCCCGACCGAAACCTGTTCAAATAAAATTGAAAACATTCCTGCGTACACTCGATCAATGTAGGATTTCTCGACTGTAAATACAGTTGCGGCAATTCCACAGCAACACGCAAGTCCGTTACGTTCTTTCATAGGATACATCTCGTCATGTGACCGGTAATGGATGTAGCAACATGAAAACTTTGGATTCGGACGCTCGATAAGTGCGGGAACAGCCGTAGAGAATGACCTCATCACATGACTACCGCCCATATCAACCCATGCGAGATGTGTGCCTGGGAATGCGTTCTTTGCGAGGAGCATTGCCTGAATCTTAAACATGCACAGCAGGAAGTAGGATGCAGTATTACGAGGATCAGGACTTGGGTTCGTCTTTCTGTTCTCGGTGATGATCGGCCACAGCGTCTTGTAAAAATCATAGTCAGTCAACTCCTTCTCGATAAAGACAGTCGGGTGAACGCGAGATCCTTCTAGAAACGGGCGTGTTTCAGAATCGCAGAAGATAACCATTGGATAGGGAAGATCAAGAGTCGGCTTTCCATTCTTTACATAAAACTCGGGTGGACGAACGTTCTCTGTTGCATCAGGAAGCTTCCTCAAGTTGAAAAACATAGATACGATTGTCGTCATACCTAAACAATCTGCTTTCAGAGTAAACGTTTACGAGAACAATGCATGCGTTTTATATCAATCTCGACCACCGTACGGATCGCCGTGCGGAGGTCGAAAAGGAATTTGAAGAAAAGGGGTTGACTGTTGAAAGGTTTCCTGCTACACAGTATAGCCCTGGTGCAATCGGATGTAATTTATCGCACATTGGAGTGCTGAATCTCGCCAAAGAGAGAGGCTATGAATCCGTCATGATCTTCGAGGATGACTTTCAGTTCTTGATTTCGAAGAGTGAGTGGGACGACCTCATCGCTAAGCTACCTGCTAGCTATGACGTCGTGATGCTCTCTTACAATCTTGTCGCCAGCACGCCTCATGATGACACGTTCCATCGCGTTCAGGAGGTTCAGACAACGAGTGGATACATTGTTCATTCAAGGTTCTATGATAAGTTGATCGCCCGTTGGGAAGAGGGTGCTAGGTTGTTCATGCAGAACCCCACGATGGATTGGGTCTACATCCTCGATCAGTACTGGAAGCCTCTCCAGCCAGAAGCCGAGTGGTTCGCATACAAGGTCCGCATTGGAAAGCAGCGGCCCAGTTTCAGCGACATTGCGGGTCGGTTTGCTGAACGCGACACATAACTGACCTCGTATACTCTTGTTGAAACATGGGTGTGAATACACGTTTGGCCAAATACATTGCGTTTCCAGCAATTGCTTTAGCATCTTCGTCGTTGTTCACGAGCCACTCGAGCTTCTCGGTCAAGTCGGATAAGTCGTACTGAATCGGAACGTAATGAACCATAGGAATCAGATACTTGCGAAACCAATAGTCGTTGTCTGGATGTGTCACCATTACGGGGACAGATCCGGATCCAAACACCCATTGATGACTCGACGCGATACATGCACCGTCGATGATCAGGTTATACTTGTACCGAACTTGATCCTCAATCTTTATTCTCTCATCGAAGTGTTCCTTTGGAAGCACTGCGTCGTTCTCTGGCCATCCACCGTAGACAAACCGGACGTCGGCATTTGGGTGTGAAAATAGCTGATCAATCGCCTTTGCCCGAATTGATGGACGATCAAATCCACTCGATCCTCCACGCCAGACGAGCTTCGGCACACGGTCCTCCCACGCAACGTCAGGAAATGTAGGCAGGCCATTTGCGAACGTATCATCGTCCAGAGGCAGAAGAACAACCGGACGAATGACTTGTCGCGTACAGAGAGTACAGATCACTGGACGAGTTCCAGGTACAGCATGTGACTCAATCTCTGGAAGTTTTCTCTCAGGAGTGATATCATTTGTCGTTCGACCAAGAGAAGTGATCATTCGGTCATACTCTTGATTTCCCATGATTCCGTCTGACAAGAAGAAGAGTGCTGACATGTTGTTCTCTTTCGCACACTTGTCTACGAATTTGCAGATTGCCTTATCTCGTTTACAGCTGCTATACTGCCCGTCCCAAGGGGCCCGAAGATCCGGTGGAACATACACAATGCCAGAGCGGGGCACGCGAATGATCGAATCGTCGTGATTTGCAGAGAACCACGTTGGAGACCATCCGCACGATTCGAAGTATGCCCACACGTTAACCTCCCAGGTCAGAACGGGGAGGCGGGGGAACTTCCTTTTGTACAAGTCGTAAAAGTCGATAAGAGACTGTTTGTCACCTAAGAAGAACCCGCCACAGAAACGCCAGTTTACAGCCGAGAACCCGTACGATCCCTTTCCAGTACAGCCGGGAAAGTACAAACATGAGTCGGGAAAGCTGTGTGTCGAAAGGTCGACCAGTGTGTTCACAGTGTTCAGGTCTCTGAACACATGACAGACATTGAAGTCGATCCATGCGTAATGGGTTGTGTTGCCCACACGAATTGCCCGATCAACAAGCTCTGCTTTCGAATTCATAAGAATGAGAAAGTTCCGCGTATCGTGGGGAACATTCCGCACATCCGGAAGACCAGGCGGTGCTACAGCGTAGGTGTCCAGTTGACTAAGTGAAATCTGTTCAATCACTCCGTTACGAACTGTGAACTTACCCGCGTGTTCCGGGCTACAGAAAACGTGTAGCCGAATTCCCGTTGCCTCAAGTTGTTTGAATAGTTCGATTCGCCTCTCATCTGACTTATCAGCTGGTCGGTCTTCATGTAAGTTGAGGAAGGCAGTGACAAACGTCACTGTCATTTATGAGAAAGCGGTTTATCATATGAAAGTAATAATGCCTTCATTGACAATTGAACTAGTTGGCGGTCTTGGCAATCAATTGTTCAAGATGGCTGCCCTTTTTCATATTGCAAAGCAAACTGGGCGAACTCCGTGTATTAAGAATCTCACAAACCCGTCGCCTCATTCAAAAGAATCCTACTTTGATACGATCTTCGCGTCGTTCGCCAATCTCTATTCTGTGTTGCATCCAACGATCCGACTGGTAGAACCTACGATGTCGTACACGAACTGGTCTAACATCGTTAGGTTTCATATGAACGCAGAGATAGATGGGTATTTTCAAGACTATCGCTATGTCGACGAAGACTTTGTTCAGAGGCTACGGTTTCCGACAGGTATCGTTACCAAGTATCCTGCTGTCTACGATGCAGTATTCCTCCACATTCGCGGAGGAGATTATGTGAATCACTGGCTCCATGACCTTGGACTTGATGAGTATTACAAGAGGGCGATCGCCCACTTTCCAGGGGCCCATTTCTACGTTGTCACAAATGACCTTGGATATGCACTCTCGCGTCCTTTCCTCGAAGGGATCAAGTTCACGGTCATCATGGAACCTGAGCTTGATACCTTGTTTCTCATGAGTCAATGTGCTGGAGGTATTTGTGCGAATTCAAGTTTCAGCTGGTGGGGGGCGTTCCTCAATCATACGCGAAAAATTGTGATGCCAGACCGTTGGTATACCGATCCCAACATCCCGACGGAAGGGTATTATTTTCCAGGTGTCATCAAATGTCAAGTGTCATAACCTTCGAAGGCGGTGGCGGTGGCAGCGTGCCTGCTGCCCGATGAAGAAGGACTTCATCCCATGCTGCTTGAAGTGCGGGGAGATGCGTAGGTAACCAGTTCGGATCCTTGGGTAGAAACGCCTTCTTCGTCGAAGCCAGAATCCAGAATACGTATTGTGGATCCTTACTCTCAATCTCTGCACGCCATGTGTCGAACTCAGCCATCTGAGGCTTGTACTTCACTGTATCGTCATCAAAGACTGCGAAGACTCCCTTCATTACGGTAGACCGAACCCACTCGGAGGAGAACACCTTCTTGAAGCGAAACTCCACATATTCGCACTCGTCGATTCCAGTACACTCCATCTGCATCTGCATTTGATGAACGTAATCCTCTGGAATACCCGCTGTCTCTGGTCGCGAGATCGGACACTTGAACTCAACCAGTCGTCCACGGCGACGAATGTTATCATCCTTCGGAAAGATGATCCCGTCCGGTGAAGCACCTAGAAAGGAATAGACCGGGTGCTGAACACATGACACGTCTACAATGGAACAGTTCGTCTCTTCCTCAAAGATACCCTTCGCAATCGGTTCAAACCGGGTTCCCCACACCAATGCACCGGCTGCGGGACCCGATGACTGCGGCTTCTCCAACTTTCCTACGATCAGAGACCTACGTGCCTCACCACCAGCGAAGACCTTGTGGACCTCGGAACCAGTGATCATCTCACCTCTCTTCGTGTGCCATTGAGTTGTGCGTTGATCATTCTCACCATAGATACGGATGGTTCTGCGTACACAACGGTCACGCATCCAAATATGTCCAAGTTCACCTTTCATGGCTGTCTCAAACGCTGCGAACACTGTGCGTCTAGCCTGTGTATAGCTAACAGGTCCAATGAGTGTCAGCAACATGATGAGTGGCTTGAGTCGTTTCTTCGGCCGAGTGTAAGGAGGATCCCGAAGCCATTCAAAGACTACTGCATCCATTCAGTTGCGTTCTATATACGTATCCTTCGAAAACTCATTTTCAGCTCTGAAATACAGAATCAGTATGGAGACGATTCAAAGTAAGGAGCAGTGGGTTCTCCACAGACTCGAAGGATTCTACTCAAAGCCCGAAAACTTCCAGCGTATCGAGGATATTCTTACGGGTAAATCACGCCTAAGTCTGCGTCTGCTCGACTGGTTTGTAACCAACTACTCGAAGAAGTACAACGTGTCCTTTATGACGAAGGCAAATCACCACGTGATTGTGTATCTGGTCTACAAGTCACACCTCAAGGCGTATAACAAAAAGATGTTCGATCCCTTCTGCCGGTGGAAGCGGATCCAGTTCCGTGGTCTTGACACCACTGTGGGTCAGCTGAACTTCTTCGAGTGGGTGATTCAGGATGAGATCCTTGATTACCTTGATGCGAATTATGACGATGTCCATGCTGACATGGAGGAGTGTTCGCAGGTCATTCAGCCGAAGGAGGGCGAGCGTCGTAAGCGTCATGAGTTGAGTCGGTCGGCTACGAAGTCCGTTCGAATGCACGATGTTCTCGTTAAGGTTACGTTCGATTAGTCTGGCGGGGTAACAATGTTCTCAACAATTGACCGTTCGATTGTCTATGAGGTAGGCACAGACATCACCGAAAACGACATCAACATCGTGTCTGACTTGTGGACGATGGAGGATCGACAGGTTTATCGCGGTGCCCGTGATCCGAACTATACTCATGCGAATGTCTACTGGCTCTATGATCCCGATAGCCTTGATCGAGTTGGATTGTCTGAACACAAGCTCGATGACCCGAGTGATGTCGCCCTTCTGTGGTACAAGGAGAACCCGTTCAGCACCCTTCTACAAGAAGATGGTTGGGTCGAAGGCGAGAGCTTTTGGAGTAAGGTTCCGAGTCATGTCTATGAACAGTGTCTCGCAGAGGGTTGGACAACGCCTGCTGCTGTCGCTGAACGATGCCTGCGTGGATCGACGCGTGTTGTGACAGTTGATACATTGATCGCAAAGCCGAAGGTCTACTCGTGTGCGAAGTGTAAGACAAAGTCCTTCACAAAGTCCGCATGTTCCACCGAGTCAGTGCTGGACTTTCCTGAAAAGGAAAAAGTTTGGTTTATTGATGAACGTATGGTTGTGTATACTCCCCCCACAGGGTCTAGTGTTTGGTCGATTACGCAACCGCAGTCGCCTTCCGACCCTTCTTCACAGCCGGAGGTGCAGACGGTGCCGGTGCAGCCGGTGGAGTCGGTGGACGAGTCTCCTCATTCGTCTCCTCCGGAAACGCATCCTCAGTAGCGATGTCAAGCTTCGCGGGGCGGTCCTCCTCATCCTCCTCAGGCTCCTTGATGTCAGCGAACGCAGCCTTGGCACCCACCCGCTGGGGCGGGAAGACCTTGGCCAGAACGACTCGCCACGTCACACCGCAGCCAGTGCCGGTCACGTAGATGGACGGCGTGATGACCATGCGGCCCTCGAATCGCTTCGGGAAGACCTGTTCGAGGTTGTCGGGCGTGAGCTCGATCGTGTTCCCCTTCTCATCAACCGCGTCCATCCCGACCTGACCATCCCATATCGAGATCTTCATGCGGAGGGACGGAGGATACTTGCCGTTCGGCACCCACTCACCGTTGACCTTCTCAACACTCGGCGTGAGCAGAGGCTTGCACGTGTCGCGGATCGTCGACTCGGAGCGAGACTTACCGAACCAGCGGCCGCTGTTCGCAGTGGCAGAGTGGATGACCTTCTCGGAAAGGTCGAGTAGGAAGTTGTAGAAGAGGCCAACCTCCGAGCCGTCAGTGCTACGCTCCTTCGCATACGGATCGCAACCCTTCAGCGAAGCCAGGAGTGAGTAGTTACGCTGACCCGTCTTATCGTCCTCGCGAACGACAAGACCTGCGGGGTAGCTGATTCGCGGAATGCGAACCTGAAGCGGAACATTGTTGTACTTGATCGGAACTGTCTTGCCTCCAGCCTTGTTTGCACGGATCTCGCCGATGGTGATGCGGTTGATGTCCAGGTTCTCAGAAGGGATGATTGCAGTGGTAGCCATTTTGTCTGTTGTGTTATCCGTTACCCTCGGTGGCACGGAATTCGTTTTCCGCGTAGGTTTCTAGTTTTCAAGATTGTTCAGAAGATAAAGGCAATGCAGTGTGCCTCTGTCAGGAACAAGACATCAACCGATCGATGTTCACTCAAAGCACTGATGGGACATACTCTGTGTGGAAAACATGTCAGGGCTAAGTCATGTCAGTTGTGGGCAGATGTCCATCGGCAACGACTGAGTCGCCTTCCGAAGGTTCAAGCCCTCTACCGCGGATGGAGGGTTCGATCGGTTCTGGCGTTATCTGGACCTGGCGTTCTTCGACGCGGAAACTGTGTGAACGACGAGGAACTTGTCACACTTGAATCGAAGGACCGGCAGTATCCATACGAGTACTTCGGAATCGAAGAAGGTGGACGTATCTGGTGGTTTGACTTTGCAACTGCGTGGGAGTGGTTCACTCGTTCCGTGACTCCCACAAATCCCTATACAAAGACGCCGATATCTCATGAAGCACTTGGGCGACTGCGAAAACTCCACCTGTGGCGGCGACGATGGAGAATTTCGGTTCCACCCCCACCACGTGATCTGAAAGAGAACATCATTCGCAGATGGACTGTGTTGTCACAGATCTTTCGCGGATATGGATTCGAAGATGCCCATCCCGAGCAGTTCGCGAATCTCTCGTCCGCAAACTTGAAGATCGCCCTTCGCTTTCTGTCCGAAGACATCGATGCAATGCCGAGACCGAACAAGCGGATGCTGGGGATTATTGACCGAGGTCTTGGCTACGTCGCATCCTCCACAACCTCAATGATTTATTCACTGAACTTGTTGACGATCATGATGACAGATTCTCGATCGTATGACTTTGTGTTCTTACTATTATCAGCGTTGTATCGCTGCTAGCAAAATGGATTCTTGCAGCCCCAGGAAATGGGTGGCAGGATGAATATCTTCTTCCTTTCTCTCAACCCGACCGAAGCGGCTCGCCTTCACTGCGATAAACATGTCGTGAAGATGATCCTCGAAACTGCACAGCTGTTATATACTGCCCACTGGGTCTACGAATCACCGCTCCCAGAAGGGGCCTATCGTAAGACACATCCAAACCATCCATCCGCCCGCTGGGTCCGCGAATCACTTGTCAACTACCGGTGGCTCTGTTCCCTCGGCATTGCACTCTGCGAAGAGTATACCTATCGCTATGGGAAGGTCCATAAGACGGAGCCTCATCTCAGGTGGCTCACCGCGAATTCCCCGATCAACCTCGTTGACGTCGGATGGACACTGCCTCGACTCGCCATGCCTGATGAATACAAAGATAAAGACCCCGTTGTCGCCTATCGCAGGTACTACATGGGTGCGAAGGTGCGTTTGTTGTCCTACACAAAACGTCCTACGCCAACTTTTTGAAACGAAACGGTTTACATGACCGCCGGTGGTAAGAGTATACCAGTGCGTTAGAAATGTCGTCTTCTTCTACTCCCGTTAAGTCAAAGATGCCTGCGAAGAAGTCTGCCCCCGTCGCCCCTGCCCCTGCCCCTGTTGCCGAGACCCCCAAGCCTGCCAAGGCGGCGAAGGCTGCCAAGCCCGCCAAGGCGGCCGTCCCCTCGAAGGCGGTTGTCACCGTGCCGACGGTTGAGACGCCGTCTGCCCCGGCCGTCGTCGAGTCGGCGGAGAGCTCCGATGTCATCCTCGCCAGCCTGGCGGAGAAGCTCAAGGCCCTGTCGACGGAGCTGACGACCCGTGTCCGCGAGGCCACGAAGAGTGTTTCGGACGCCATCAAGGCGACGAAGCGTGAGGCCCGTGAGATCAAGAAGAAGAAGAAGAAGAACCCGGAGGACATGACCCCGGAGGAGCGTAAGACATGGGAGGCCCGCCGTGCCAACAACGCCTTCCTCGTCCAGCGTCCCCTGACGGACGAGCTGTGCCACTTCATGGGCCTGAAGTCGGGCGAGAAGCGTTCCCAGACGGAGGTCACGAAGTTCATCTCGAACTACGTGAAGGAGCACAGCTGCTTCGACCCGGCGTTCAAGCGTCGCATCCTCCCGAACTCGGCTCTTGCGAAGCTGCTGCGTGTGTCGGACAAGGATGAGGTGACGTACCTGAACCTCCAGTCGTTCCTGAAGGTTCACTTCATCAAGCCGAAGGCGTAAAGAGGAGTCTTTCCGACGACGTAAGTATTTTCCGAGTGGAAATATAAAATGTCCGATCCGCGTCGCATCATGCACCCGCACGCCGTCTCCTCCTTCACCCGCAGGGAAAGGAAGAATCATCCTAACATGTATCCCGAGGGACATGTTCATATGGATGACAAGTACCACAAGGACACACGCACATATAACAAGTGGAAACGCAGCACGAAGAAGACCGGCGGTCGCCGACCCCGCAAGACCCGCCGCCACCACACTCGTCGCCGATAGACTCCTCACTCCGTCGCCGTTACACAGATGTCGTGATCAGCTCGTGCGGCATCTCCATATAAAGAACCGTGCTGAAAAAGGGTGACAGACGCTCATCTAATACTAATGCACGCTGCTTATCGTTCTCAGTCAACGTTTTCGTCAATCGGCGAAGAACCAAACCCCGATCAACCGATGAGTCGACCTTAATTTTACATTTCCCCGCTTTCCATCCACACAAGGATGACGTAGTACATGCGTCCTTTTGTTGAAACTGTCCGCAGGGTGTCCGCACTTTGTTCACGAATGCACGTGGACCCTGAGTGGCATCCCAGTGGGCTTCCTTTTTGAGCCAGGCATCGAGTTGCTTGTACAGTGTCTTTCCACGAGTCGCAATCGCTTCGCGAAGAGTTGCATGTTCCTCTTTTTGAATGTCCTTTGACAGAGTGAATAACAAGAACTCGAAGACCTCGGCTGAATACGAGATCGAATCCGCAACGAGTTCATCTTCCTTATTCGGTCCACCTTCTGTCAGAAGTCCCTCTGGGTGACGCGACATCGTGGATAGAACTTCCTTCGGATCACCTGGCGTAGACTCCTCTGGCTGAAACGGGGCACGGAACTCAGATGCGAGCAACGACTCC
>Ga0209401_1002482_pt1 | contig 11930 bp, 8 predicted proteins | sample M_140807_MF_Meta_FD_187318 | JGI IMG/M metagenome (GOLD analysis project Ga0209401, IMG submission 187318) | Freshwater microbial communities from Lake Montjoie, Canada to study carbon cycling - M_140807_MF_MetaG (SPAdes) (version 2) | ecosystem: Environmental > Aquatic > Freshwater > Lake...
AATATGAAATGAACCTAGTAAATCTGTTAATGATGTCATATTATAACCAGTCTCAAATCGATCTTGCGGTTTATATAAAGAATCACTCAAAATGTCATTGTTTTCTGTTAATTTACTGTCTCCAACATATAAATAATATATAATTTCTCCTTTCATATTTACATAAAAATATTGATACACCATTATTTCATATATGTTTTTCCATATATTTACTTCGTAATTTTTTGGTTTCATTGACATTATATAATTCTCATCAAAGTAATAATTAATTTCTATTCCATCAACAGTACTCCAATTTTGATTAACAGTACTCATATTATATGGATCAAAAATTGGATGAATAAAATAATTTTCATCATTTTTAGATCGCATTAACTTAAAAATATCATCACTAATATTTCCAGTACATATACCCAATGGACTTTTAACACTTTCTCTGGACCCTTTAGCGTACATATACCAAACTGAACCACCAGCAACACGTCCAACACGACCTCTGCGTTGAATACGACTCATTTCTGATATTTTTTCAATACTTTGTTTAGTGACATGCATAATAGTATCATACACGACTGAATTGTAAAATCCAGTATCAATAACGTGTCTTAAATTGTTAATAGTGATAGATGCTTCTGCAGCATTTGTTGCGACAACAATAACTTGAGTATAAGTTCCTTTAGAAACTTTACGAGCTGAACCTGGACTATCAATTTCTTTGAAAATATCTAATTTATTAATGTCAAATTCGTCAATTCGTTCAGTATTTGGACCATACATTTTTATTTTTTCTGGCAATTCTGCATAATATGGTAATGCTATTATTGGTTCAGGCAATATGTTGTTTAGTGTTATTACTATGTTTTTAATTGTTGTCTTCGTCACTGAAAAAAATAATATGTCTCCTTGTGCTCTTTTTTCTATCAGTTCTTTCACTTTTTCAATACCTGCTACTTCTGCATCCTCATAATTGTCAATGTCATTCTCTAAATAATTGTCTAATACTATATATTGTGTTGATTCACCCGGTGGTGATATATGAATACGTCTATCTACTGTTCCTCTATCCAATGTATATTTTGCATTATTCATTCCCTCATACAAATTTTGAGAATCCGCTATATAATATGACAGAGGAAACATTAAGTTATCATTAATGGACTTATAGAAACGTCTATAAATCGGTTCATCATCTTTCATAGTAGCGGAAATAATAACAAGTTTTATTGAATTGTTCCAATATGCTGCATATTTCATCAATGTCAAGATAATATCCATATTTTTGTTATGTTCGTGTGACTCATCTATAATAATTATATCATATACATTTTGTGTGCTATAAATTATTTTTTTCCTATCTTTTTCATTACTATTTTTCGGTTTTTTCAATATTGGATTTTTATATAAATCCAAAACTAAAGATCCATCCGTCATCTCTCTAAAAAAATACTCATTTTTTTGATTCAAATACGAATCATTTTGACTTTTATATTGGATGTATCCATTGAAAGTTTGGACGGTTTCTTTCAATACTTTCGAATATTCGTTGATTGGAACACCCATATCCTTCGCCATGTTTATTGCATTACTTTTTGTTGGCTCTACACGTGGCTGTGTTGATATCACTTTCCCTTTATTGTTAAAATTTATCATCTTTAATCCATACAATAATAATTTCGGTATCTGTGATGATTTACCAGCACCAGTTCCACCTGTGGCAAATATTACTCTATTATTAATATATCTATGAAAAAAATTAATTTGCGAAATCCAGTCCATTGCATAAAATGTCATCCATCCTTTCCCCGTCTGTTTTATCAAATATTCAAAATAATTTAATGCTTTTTTATTTTCTTCTCTAATCATCGGCAAATTATCATATGGTTCATTTGTTAAAAAATAAAAACATTTTTTGTATTCATCAATGTTCTTCTTATTAAATATATTTTTAGTACAAGCTGCTTCTCTTCTGGCATTTTTAATATTAAAATCATTTCCTAATATGCTATTATCAGTGCATTCTCTATCTGGTACAAACTCATTTAATATTCCTCTAATCCACATACACTCAAAACATATATCTATTATGTTTTTTCTTATACACTCATATATTTTATCATTAATTGCTAATATTTGCTTTTTATTAGATATATCGTATTTTCGTCTTATTATACCTCTTATATCGAACCAATCAGGATTTGACTGTCTTAAAAAATATAAGAAAACTCTTTTCTGTGGGTATACTAAAGAAGTATAATTGCTTTTAAGAACATGCCAATAATATTCTCTATAATTTTCCAAATAAGATACAATAGATATATTTTTATTTTTTGACTCCTCTACATCTCTTTTATAACCATATGTTACTAATAACAAACTTTTCGCCCAATTATATATATTTTTAAACGTAACTTTGTCATTAAATTGATCTATTTTACAATCTTCTTCTAAACTAAACTTTGGATGTGTCAAATTTAATGTTATTATTTGATGTCCGTACCATGTTTTTTTAAATTGTATAATTGTTTCCATCAAATAATTATATAGAGCTTTCATTGATAACGAATTCCATGACGTCTTAATATTTTCTACTGTTATATCAATACGATTATCACTTTCTGGATCTAATAATTCTATTGTATTATCATCATTTGTATCATCTTTAATTTTTAATTCTATAAAATTGCTACTTTCAAGTTCAGCTTTATTTGAATATTTACGTTGAATATAATATAATATATTATACACAATTTGTTTAATAGTGATGTCACTAGCTATCAAAGATAACAAATCATTTTTTCGTGTCTCCCACATCTGTATCAGTTTTGGATCTTCTTTTTCAATTGATTCATATTCTTTATTCTTTTTAATATCATCATAAATGTTTTGAAAATAATTTTTTATATAATCCCAATAAATATACATCTTATCTTTCTCATATGTTTTTGGTAGTTCATATATCAACCATTTATAGCTTTTTATACCAAAATATAGTTCATGATGTATCATATTATATATATCTCCACAAGATATACCCTGATATTTTTTTATTGGACTATCGCTCAAATCTGTCGGATTGTACCAATCTATCTCATATTTATTACCTTCCAATTCATATACAATTTGTTTAGTCTTATCATCATATTTAAATGACTTTTTATATAACGAACTTTCTTTATAATTCTCTTTGATTGGTCTTATGTTTAACCAATTTATATACAATTTGTTTGATACTTGATCTATTGTGTTTAATAATAAATAATAATTATTTCGTATATCATCAATTGTAAGTTTATATTCAAAAAAGAAATAGCGGTCTGTTTCCTTAAACGGAATATTTTGAAACGTACTAATTTCCTTATATATTTCTCCCATTTCTTCCTCAGATGGAAATTCTGGCCTACTTGTCATCGTCAAACGGTCAGTTCTTAGAGCCCGTATATTCCTATTAAATTGAATATTTGATATCATATATGGATTGGTTGAAATATTTTCATTAAGTTCAGTTGTCCTCTCGATAAATCCTCTCACATCTTTATTTTTTTTAACCGATATATCACTCAAATTGTATATATGCTTATGTAATGCAAAATTATCTGAATCGTCTATGTATGGTAATAACATATTAAAAATAGCATATATATCACGATTATTATTTTGTTTCAATTGATAAATATATAGATCTTCATTTGATAGATCAAAATTAAAACGGATTGAAATATAATTAATTAATTTAATTAATAGGTCTATTAATAAATTAAATTCATCTGTATTTAAATTTGTAAGAACTGTTTTTTTTATTACATTTTCAATATAATTTCTAAAATTAATATTTACAAATTCACTCATTTATTATTTTACTAATATAAAAATACAAAATATAAATTATATATTTTCTCTTTTTATATTAAAGTACTAATGTTCCAAATAAATAATAATCTTAAACTAAATATTAAACACTTTTTAATTTTATTAGTTTTAGTTTTATCACTCTTTTTATTGTATAATAAACTATATATTAACTCCTTTTATCTTCCTATTCACAAATATAAATCTATGAGCCGAAAATATAAACACGTCATCCAACAATATCAAAATAAATTAGATGAAGTGCAACAAGAGTTAGAACACTTACAACATTTACAACGACCTCTTCCTATGATCTCACATAATGCACCCTTGCGTCCTGCCGACTCTAACCATCCAGAACACGAACATTTTCAACAACAACAAAATAACTACGAACTATCCAATAATAATACACCCATTTTACAAAATACTATGTGTAGTTATGAACCAGTCCCTCAGCCAGTTAAAAAATCTGTTAATATGGACCACCTTATGGATAATAATCTTAATACATCTATCGACAAATTATTACAAGAACAACGTAATAATCAATTCTCAAGTGAAATTAATGGTTATGATACCGTCTGGCGAGGCTCTAATCTTGAATAAGTCCATCCATAAATTTTGACTTAATTTTCTCCTTATTATTCACTATTAAATATTGACTCATCTGTAAATTAAAATCATTCATACAATTATATAAATTTGTTTCTTCAATCTCATACAGTTGGACGACTTCTTGATATCTTTGCATCATTTCATTAGATGGTATATTTAAATATATATTTTTTTTCTCGTATTTATAATATTCATTATACATTTTCATTATATTCTCATATATATGTTCCGAAAATGGAATTCTATCATTGCACGAACATGCATCACATCCAATAATATTAATGTCGCAACTTGACACTCTTGTAATTGAGCGATCTTTTATTTTCTTTTCTTTATCAGCACTTATAATCAATCCGTCTATTTTTAGATCACATATCTCATTATGTTTTTTATCTAATTCTTGAATCAATAAATAATGTGACTTAAATCGATGTAATTGAACTACCAATCTTAAAGCACTATCAGTTGCCATTTGAAGATAGTTATCCACATTCATTACTGGATCAACTATTGAAGAATTTATCAATTTTAAATGTGTTTTCAATATCGTATATATTAAATTATTATTATTATTATTATTTATTTGTTTGTTTGATGAATTATCATCATTAATAATAATTTGATTAATATTTTTTAGTTCCATAAATATATAATTATATAATTATATATTTAGATTGTTTTATAAAAAAATATTTAACAAATTACACATTCAAATAATCGATGATAACGATCCATAAACGATTTATTAACTTCTGGATCTTTCCATATTAAATTATCCTTGTTATTATTTGACTTGTTTTCATCCATTTGAATGACATCATCCTTCAAAGTAATTTTATTTTTAATAGATGTATTTACTTGTAACTTAGTATTATCTTCTACTGGTTTAGATTCATTCATTGATATATATGTATATATCGTGTATATATATGATATAATTATTATGAGATAGATTTATCAATTTTTCTTAGCAATAAAATTAATAATTTCTTCACCATTATTTTTCAGAGCTCGAAAATAGTGATAGTTCAAATAATTATGATAAAAATACAATACACTGCTGAAACATAATAATAAAACCAAATAATGATATGTATCATCAAAACGTTCATTAATTTTATAAACTATATGAGCTATGACTACACAAGCAAAAGAAATTAATATGCACTTGCGCCAAACTGCTGCCTTTTCATGATAACTTAGAGCACTCTTTAACCTCTCTAATAGTTTTTCATAACTATCATTCGGCTGCATTTTTGTATCAATTAAATATACACTTTTGGAATCATCACATTGTTTCTCAATTGTAATATTTTTACAACTCGCAACTTCTCTTTCCTTCTGTATTATATAATATAATATTAAAGACACAATAACTGTTATAGGAATATTCATATTATTATTGTTATATATTTTTATTTGATAAAATAATTAGTTCCATTGATCTAAATCAATTCTGTTACAAGTGGATTATTTACTCTTCTTCCAATCAAACTCACTCTTTGTGCTTCTTCCATTGTAGTCCAATATAAATTTGTATGATGGTTATTGCTCTTATCACCATCTATATGTCTAACAGCTGTTTTATTAATTGGATCATCATTTGGAACAAAATGAGAAGCAACTAAATAATGTATTAGAAAATCTTTATTATTATTTTTCTCAGTAACTATTCCATTGATTGTCTCCTGAATTTTATTTGATATTTTAATATGACCTAAACCATACTTATCTAAACTAATTTTCATTATTTGTTTAGTTGTTAGACTATAAACATCTCCTTTATTATTAACCATATATTTTGGATAATCTGTTATTGGAACAAAATATGATAAATCGATTGCTTCATTTTCTGTTTCATCAGTGTATCTCCAATAAAAGCCTCCGGCTGTCTTTTGTTTATCCTTGCATACTTTAATAATACTACCTTTATCAGTTCCGGTAGCTTGAAATGCTTCATCAATTGAATTATAATTTGCAATTAATGTCAATTCAACTTGATTATTATACTGTGATACTCTTTTAGTGGTAATTCTTCTACCTTGAATATTTCTACGGATTGGTCCATTATCTTGTGCTGCTGCCATTAAAATATATGTATATGATATATATTTTAATATTATTTTTATTATAGAATAAAATAATCAATTTTTTAGTATGTATTATGCTCTTGTATAATATACATTTAACTTCTATTTAAGATGCTATTATTAATTTACTTAACTTTGAGTAGTATATTTATTAATTTCTGGCTGAATTTTTGGTAGAATATTAATAGCCATTAATTCCTGTTGTAAAAGTTTAAATGCATAAGGTAGTGTTACTTTACTGATTTCTGTACCATTACAGATAGTACAATAATATGCTTCTTTGTTAATTACTTTAGTAGCAATTATACCACACTTATTACATACATGAATATCATAAATATCTGATGTATCCACTAATCTTTCCTTTAAAAACTGGGCTGCTCCATGCCCTATCATCGCATCCCTTTCCATTTCCAAAATATACCGACCTTATAAGCTCTTGAACGGGAGTTATATATTATATCCGTTATTTTTGCTTATGAATTTCTTAGCATTTCCTCTAAAAAATATAGGTCTTAGAATTTCGACTTTAATATCCTAACAGTTAATTTGTATTCATAAACTGTTATGTGTAAGATATTAAAGGCTACATCCTAACACTGTTACCAGTGGGTTTAGATCATACCTTAAGCCAACAGAATTTTATCTGTAAGCCCACAATCGTCTGGTCGTTGAACCTTCCACTAAAACGAAACACTTGTTAGCGTCTCAATCTTAGAGGCTTGGCTGCGGATTGTCCTTAACATATAACTTTTTACTATACACCATGCGATTAACATGGTCCATCACTGATTCACACCAATGACTTAGTATTATATGTTCGATCAATAGTGATATTTATAAATACCTACTATCAAAACAGGATGTCCCCGCAATTTGACTGTGTCGCCTATTACACATAGACTAGCCAATATTTTGTATTGACTTTTTGGCAATAATGGTTTACCAAATCTTAATCCTCCATTTAATGCTCTACCTTCGGGTGGTTGGTGAGTTATTAATTGTCTTGGTCCGCGAGATCTCGAATGGATCTTATCATTTACCATGTGTTTCAATCTTAAGTAATATGTTGGTCCAATAAAAATCTTAACCTTCATTTTCTTACCGGTCATACCACAATACAATGTTTCCAGACCGTTATCATCATATCCGTATTTTTTAAAGATTTCATTCACTTGCTCTATATCTATTTTATTGAATGGGGTTGCATCCGTTATTTTACCCTGAAGTGCTGAAGTTTTTGATAAGACGCATTCAAAGAGCTGACCGATTGTCATGCGTGATGTTATGGCATGTGGGTTCATGATTAAGTCCGGTTGAATACCGTCTTTAGTAAAGGGCATATCTTCGCTCCTTAACAGAAGACCAATAGTTCCTTTCTGACCATGCCTCGAACAAAATTTATCCCCGACCATTGTGGTCCTTTCTGATCTAATTCTCATTTTAATCATATTATAGCCATCGCCGTCCTGAAGTCCAGACCATACTTTATCTACATAACCTCCAGCATTTGACTTATATGATTGTGATTCATCCCTAAATAATTTACCATCACCATCTGATATGGGAGTAACTTTAGCAATGATGATATCACCATTTTCTAACTTAGTTTCTTCAGGAGCAAATCCTTTCTCATTAAACTTGTTATAATTTCTTTCATTCTCATTAATACCCTTGACTAATGATTTGTCTTTTATTCCAAACTCATCCTCATTCGTCGTATTTGAACTTTTCTTGGAAACATCATCATATTTCTTTAATGACATCGTTCTATAAATACCTCTGTCTGTAGATGATTTATTTTTTACAATACTGTCTTCTTGATTATCGTTAATACCAATCTTCCGTTAGGCATTTCCTCCTAACATCATTGATCCCTAAAACTCATTACTATGCACTAATATCATGGGTACATAATAATTACATTTAGGCACTGTTACCAGTGGGACTAGACTATATCTTGAGCCGTTATTCTAAGTGTAGAATAATAGCCCGTCACCATTTAGTCGTTGAACCTTCCACTCGAGTTTCCCCGAGTGGCTTGGATGCGGATTGTCCGTACTTTAGCGTTGTTACCTTACCTTCAGTTTTTCACTGAAGCCATCATAATGTCACCACTATGACTTGGTAGCTAAAGGTCTTATTCAGATAGTAATCTGAAATTCCGGAGGTCCCCGCAGTTTGGAGACGTAGCCAGCCATGACGCTGACTTGCCATAACTTGTATTATGACATGGGCCTAATAAGTTAACCCTGTATAGACAGATATTGCGACGATAGCGTTTTCACCAGCGGGCAAATTAATTGCGCCAGTATATTTAGCCCCTTTAGATGAGACCAAGGGAATTTGAGGATGAAACAAAATATATGAGATATCTGAACGATGTCTATAATTTGTTGTATAAATACCCATTGCTTGTCTCGCCTGACTAAAGTTATAATAGTTTCTGGGAGCAACATTGTGTTCCGTAAAAACTGTATTTGAACTAACTGTTCCTAACATCATCATAGGATGGAATTCACAATGAGTAAATCGTTTATACATATTAATATATCTATTAACACTATCACCACGAAATTGTGGGTTTTCAATCGGTGTTCTCATCTTCTCATAATTCTCTACAACATCTTTTGCATACATCGCAACCATTATGTTCTCTGATTCTTCAACATCAACATATTCAATGATGTCCGGATGTTGAGTTAATAGTTGAGCGAAATTATTAATCTTATTCGGATTATCTACCATTGAAAGATTGATCTTATTAATGATTTCTTTAGTCAATATCAATTTATTATTCTTTACTCGTAAAAGAGGTCGAACCATACGACCACCATCCGTAAATATCCTGATTTCATTATTAGCTCTATTATAACTAATTCCTACGTGTCGATGTATTTCACCTCTCAATCTTTTCTCCTTAAGATATTCAATTAAACTATTACCAGTATCTGTCATACCTAACCAAATTCCATTCAAAAATATTTTAGTATATTGTTTAAATCTGATTGGTTGCATATCAAAATCATATATTTTAATGTTTGCTGGAAGATTAGATAATATGTTCTTAATTAAATCTACTTGTATCGGCATATTTAATGTAATAATACATGACAAGGATAAACCTTTAATCAATCCAACCTTATGACCTTCCGGTGTTTCAATCGAATCAATATAACCATAACAATGAGAATCAACATGACGCATATTAATAACTTTACTATTAGATGCATCAACTGATGGTGTCATTACTCTGGTTAAATAAGATAGAGACTGTAAATAAGTCAATCGTTGTAAAACTTGAGCGACACCCTTTCTCTTACTTGAACCCCATGTTCCAGTAGAAAGTGCCTGATTAATTCCCAATTCAATAATGTTTTGTTGAATCTGTCCTATCACATTTGGAATGTTGTCTCCGTTCTTCTTCTTTTTAAAACGTTTAGAGCTTTCATTAATCACTTTTCTTAAATTTTGTTTGAATAATGGTTCAAATAATGGACCAGGTAATTCAACACGTTTATTAACATAACTGTCGCGATCATCTGGCTGAATTCTACCAAGATAACAAGATAGAAGTCTATTAACCATATAACCTAAGAAATATGCTTTCTTTATTAAACTATATTCATCATTCCCCATATGTGGTAAAAAATCATTCTTCAAAATATTTATTAAAGCTGACCTTTTTTGCATAGCCTTTTCATTCGCATCAACCTCTGAATACTTTTTATTGTTTTTCATCTTACTCATTAAATAGTTCAGAGCTTGAACTTTTGTACGAATAACTATTGGTTCTCCAGTTTCAGATCTAAATACTTCATCATATGTGTTATCCATCGAATGTTTAATAATATTCAACATATCAACATCATTCATATCATATACAATATATTTATAAATATCCATATCAGTTTCAATTCCTAATGCTCTCATAATAATAAAGATCGGAATTTCACTAAATTGTGTCATATTCATGATAATTGACAAATCTTTTCTCATCCTGACACTACATATTTGAAGATTAGAATGGACGTTTGTATTTTTACTGTTAATTTGACAAGTGTATGTAAATCCAGATGCAAATGTTGGATCTTTCTTTAAAAATACCAATAGTTTATTATCAGATATCTTTTCCAAAGAAAGAATGATTTTCTCACTACCCTTGACGATAAAATAGCATCCAGGATCAAATTGACATTCAGTGTTTTTGATATTAGGAGCAATTGATGGTTGTGTTACACAATATGCAGATCTTAACATAACTGGAATTTTACCAATTGATATCGTATCAGAATATAAAACTTTTTCAGTCTTATCTCCCGATAAAATATTTACTGTCTCTTGAACTTGTTCCACAAGAGTTGTCAATTTACTTGCATATGTTAAATTCTTTATACGTGCAATTTGTGGTGTCATAATTGGTTCCTCCGGAGTGTCCTCCGTTGGTACATGAAATGATATGTTTGAAAAACGAAATAAATGTCTAACTATTTTGTTATCATCTGACTTCACTTCCTCGTCCAATACAAAATTTCCATCTTTTAAAATAGATACAACTGTTTCATCAATGAACTGATTGTATGAATCGTATAAATGTCTGTATCTTGAAAATCTTTCTTTAAACAATAAGTCCATTACCGGCTCCAAATCTTTAGTATTCAGTTCTTTCGAAACATTGTCATAATATCTGGAATTAATCTCATTCATTTCAGTGAATGTTTTATTCTCATTCATTTTGGTTGAGTTAATACCTTTTGACGATTTCACGGGTTTAGCAGCCATTAATATAATTTATATATATTATAACTTTATATTAAATTATTAATAAATCAATTTTTTCTATATATTGGAAGTATATATACATTATGCTTCTAATATAAATTTTATAATTAATCCAAATGATCTATCGATTGAGCCATTGGTTGTGTTGGTTGAGGTTGTCTAGGTCTAGTTGAATTATTCGCATTTTGCATCATCATTTTCATATATGATTGCATTAAATAAGATGTCATTTTCATTTTTAATTTATTAGAACAATTGAGGTTCCAAATATACAAAAATCCAAGAATACATCTTTTTTTTAATTCTTTATCCACCCTCTGATACATCTGTGGAACATATATAATATGGCTTTTTGAATATACAATTTCCAAAGGATACGACACAAATTTCTTCAAAAACTTATAACTCTTACTTATCAAAACATTCGAACCATAATCAGACTCATCTAATGCTTTAAACGAATCGTTCAAACTATTATATTTATATGGTGATGTATTTTCATCTGCTTCCATATCATTTGATATAAAATTATCACTGGCAATTACATTATTTACTTCATAGTCGATAAATTTAAACACTTTAAAAAAGAATGAG
>Ga0209401_1002485_pt1 | contig 11919 bp, 10 predicted proteins | sample M_140807_MF_Meta_FD_187318 | JGI IMG/M metagenome (GOLD analysis project Ga0209401, IMG submission 187318) | Freshwater microbial communities from Lake Montjoie, Canada to study carbon cycling - M_140807_MF_MetaG (SPAdes) (version 2) | ecosystem: Environmental > Aquatic > Freshwater > Lake...
TCAATTGTACTTTTTCTGCATTAATGATGATTACATAGTCTCCACAATCAACGTGAGGAGTGTAATAAGCTTTGTTCTTACCACGTAGAACAGCTGCGATTTTTGAAGCAATACGTCCTACGGTTTGATTAGTACCATCAACAATGTACCAGCCATGTTTAACGGTAGCCGCGTTGGCGTGCTTCGTGGTGAAATGTAGTTTACTCATAATTCTTTGTTTTAATGAGGCTGCGCTATCCCGTCAGCCATAAAATATCCCCTTTTATAAGGGAGGGCAAAGGTAAGGAGGGATTGGATGTATTTACGCGTTTTTATGGACTATTTTTTAGCGTTGCTTTGTAACTAATTGATTATCAATAATAATTTTGTATCATAAAATACATGATAGTAAAATATAGCTGATTATCAATTAGTTATGAAATGCCATTTTTGTACAAAAACGGGCAAAATAGGCTTCAAAGGTCTATTTGGATTCATTTTGGATGTTATTAGTCTTAATTTTGTCCTCTACTTATATATATGTATCAAAAATTCCAAGCAACACAAATTTTTAACGGAACCGAGCTTTTGGAGGACCAGCTGGTTTTAATCACCCAAAAAGATGGGACCATTGAAGCCATCGTAGGGATAGAAGATGCAGGAGATGAAGTGCAAAATTTCGAGGGGATAATTACACCTGGTTTTATCAATGCACATTGTCATTTGGAATTATCGCACATGAAGGGTATGATTCCTACGCATACTGGCTTACAAGAATTTGTAAAACAAATTGTGGCTTTGCGTCAAGTGGAAAAAGAAGCGATTCAAGAAGCGATTGTTTTGGCCGAAGCAGAAATGATGGCGAATGGTATTGTGGCGGTGGGCGATATTTCTAATACATTAGATACACTAAGTCAAAAAGCAAAACATAATTTAACCTATTACAGTTTTGTAGAATTGTATGATTTAGATCCAACATGTGCAGCCGATAAAATTTTAGCAGGTCTTGAAATACAAAAACAGTTTCAAGAAAACTGTGTGCGTGCATCGCTTGTGCCACATGCATCTTATTCGGTAACAAATGATTTATGGGATTTATTAAGTGCGCATTTTGGCATCCATACCATTAGCATCCACAATCAAGAAACACCAGATGAGAATGAATTTTTTAAAACGAAGTCTGGAAGTTTTTTAGGGATGTACGAAAGAACAAAAGTGAACTTAGATTTTTTTAAGGCAACAGGATTAAGTTCTTTGCAATCTATCTTACCGATTTTCAAAAAAGCACATCATGGAATTTTAGTGCACAATAGTTTCACATCAGCCGAAGACATACAAGCAGTGCATGCTGCAATGGACAATGCTTTTTGGTGTTTGTGCCCTAACGCAAATCAGTACATCGAACAAACCATACCTCCTGTTGAATTACTCCGTTCCGAAAAAGCGAACATCGTGATTGGAACAGATAGCTATGCCAGCAATTGGAGCCTTAGTGTATTAGATGAATTAAAAACAATCCATCAACATCATCCAGTAATTCCAGTTTCTGAAATGCTTGAATGGGCTACTATCAATGGCGCTCGTGCTTTGCAGATGGACAAACATTTAGGTAGTTTTGAGAAGGGTAAAAAACCAGGTGTGGTGGTTATTGAGAATGTGGTGGGAGATAATAATTTATCGAAGGCGGCTTCGAGAAGAATTATATAGTCCTAAAATTAATTAGGGGTATTACTTCCCTATCAAGTTTGGATAATCCGTAATCAATCCATCTACACCCATTGCTATCAAAGCATCTATTTCTAGCTTAGTGTTTACTGTCCAAGGAATAATTTTCATATTGTGGGCATGACAATAATCCACTGTTTCACTAGTTACATATTTATATTCAGGACTGTAAATACTTGGGGTAAATCCCAATAGTTGCAATTGTTTCTGAGCATCACTACAAGCAGCTCCAAAAACTAAATAGGCAGTTGCTATCTTGGGATATTTTTTATGCAACACTTTTAAAGGCCTTAGGTCAAAGCTTTGAATGGTAGCTCGTTTAGTTATCTTTTTTGCTTGTATTAAATCTACCACTAAATCTACAAATTCATCCGGTGCTGGATGTTCCATACCATCTTTGCCATCCACCGATTTAATTTCAATATTGTATAACATTTTACGTCCAATATTTCTACTCTTTAATTCCACACTATCTATTAAACTAGCAAGGGTTGGTATAGATGCTGCCAATTTCTTTTGATTTGTAAAACCTGGATGCGGCTTTAAACCCACATCAAATTTTTGAAGCTGATCATAATTCATTTGATAAATGATGTATTGATTGACTTCATTTGCTTTTATAAAACTGCCGTCAGGTTTTGTGGAAATGATTGGATTTAATACAGGATCATGCGAAACCACGACTTGTTTATCCTTGGTGATTGCTAAATCCATTTCAAGGGTGGTTACTTTTTCATTGTCCATCACCGCTAACATTGCAGGAATAGTGTTCTCAGGCATTAAGCCTCTACCTCCGCGATGTGCTTGATAATCCATTTTATTTTGATTAGTTAATGTGGGCTTGATGGTTGAACAGCTTATGCAATTCCCAAATATTAAAACGACGATTACAATTAGATTTAATTTCATAAAAGAGTATAACATAAAGCTATTTAATTTTAGTAAATACTATTGTTAAATTATTATCTCAAAACCGCTTGTAAAATAGGCATTGATTTGATCTCACTAAATTTTTTATAGTGCCAGCTTAAAGAGAGTTGAAATAGTTCCAATATTTTTTTTCTTTGTGCCCCATTTAAATGAATCGTTTCCAATTCATTGTATAATTGTAGGCTTAAAAAAGTAGAGGCAGTTTGTGCTTCCAGTCCTTCTAAAAAATAAGGATGGAGTGGTTTATTTGCAACAAAATTACCTTCATGCACATCTAAGATTGGTGTATCTATTGAATATACCCCTTGTAATCCAAAGCCCAAGGTTTGACTTAAATGAATCAAAAAATAAATAGGCAGGTTGCTTACTAATCCAGCGCCGCCTTTATCCAACTGCTTAAAGGTATCCTCGATTAAATAAAATAATTCAGGGTGGGGTTCGGGCTCCAATGTTTGTTGTAAGATCTCTACAATATAAGTAGCCACTGCATTACGTAAGACATCCGAATAGACATTTTGATACACATAGGACCAATTCACTTCCTTGACCATCTGCATGCTCTTCATTGGATAATGATAAGCTTCCATTTGCAAGATGGCACCAGGTTGATAAAACACACCCTTACTTGCCCCTTTTTTACTAATGGTTCTAACCCCTTTTACAATGTATTGTTGCAAGCCAAAAAGTTCTGTATAGATAGAAGCGATGACACTTGTATCGCCGTATTTGGTCACGCGTAAAACAATACCCTTGGTGTTGTATAACATAAATGATTAAATCACGGTGTGCCTATACACTTTTAAATTGTTGTAAGAACCTCACATCGTTTTGTGAATATAAACGTAAGTCGTTGACCTGGTATTTTAATTGCGCGATTCTTTCTACACCCATGCCAAATGCAAAGCCAGTATACTTTTCAGGGTCGATGCCAAAATTCTCTAGCACTTTTGGATGCACCATACCTGATCCTAAAATTTCTACCCAGCCGGTATGCTTACAAATATTACAGCCCTTGCCTGCACAAATTTGACAACTGATATCCATCTCTGCACTAGGTTCTGTAAATGGAAAATAACTTGGGCGAAAACGTACTTTCACTTCTTTGCCAAACATCTCTTGTACGAAAAAATAAAGTGTTTGTTTTAAATCTGCGAAGCTTACATTTTCGTCGATATACAATCCTTCTACTTGATGAAAAAAGCAATGCGCTCTTGCAGAAATTGTTTCGTTTCTATACACACGTCCTGGACAGATCACACGAATAGGTGGTTTCTGTGATTCCATCACGCGCGCTTGTGTACTGGATGTATGCGTTCTTAATAACCATGCAGAATGGTCTGCGGTTTTTTCTTCTACATAAAATGTGTCTTGCATATCTCGCGCAGGATGATCTTCGGGCAAGTTCATGGCGCCAAAATTATGCCAATCATCTTCGATCTCTGGTCCTTCTGCAACAGCAAATCCCAATCGCTTAAAAATTGAAACCATTTGATTGCGCACTAAGTTCAATGGATGTCTTGTACCAACCGGTGTTGGATCTCCTGGTAAACTAAAGTCCATGCCCGTATCAATCGTTGCACTATCTCCTAACCCTGCTTGTAAGGCTTCAAATTTTTCTTCCGCTACAATTTTAAAGGCATTCAATATCTGTCCAAATTCCTTTTTTTGATCATTGGGTACATTTTTCATCTCCCCCATGATTTGTTTCACCAAACCCTTGGTTCCCAAGTATTTAATTCTAAACTCCTCTAAAGCGGCTGCATTGGCTGCTTCTGCTGCAGTGATTTCCTTTTTAATGTCTTCTATTTGCTGTAATAGTTGCTCCATAGTACGAAGATAAGAAGAAGGCGTGAAACCGGGTGAGGTACGGAATATTTTATACCATAAAAAACCTTACATTTGTTATTCGTTGAAGTAATATATACATGGAGTACAATACAGCAAGAAGCATCATGGGGATGAGAGAGTATGGCCGTCACGTTCAGAGGATGGTCGATCATCTATTAACCATTGAGGATAGCGCAAAAAGATTAGAACAAGCAAAAGTCGTAATTGAGTTGATGGGATTCCTGAATCCACAACTAAAGAATGTCGAAGACTATAGACATAAGTTATGGGATCACTTATTTTTTATGAGTGGCTTTAAATTAGATGTGGAAAGTCCTTATCCTATTCCTACAAAGGAAACTTATAAGCAAAAGCCCGATCCTTTACCTTACCCTCAACGCAAAATCAAATATGCGCACCTTGGTAAGAATCTAGAATTGGTGATTGACAAAGCCATGGCCGAGCAAGATCCAGAAAAGAAAACTGGTTTTGCACATACGATTGCGCATTACATGAAACTAGCTTACAGTAACTGGCATAAAGAATTAGTGCAAGACGATGCTATTCGTAGCGAATTAAATGCCATCACTGGTGGTGAATTGGAATTTAGCAACACCCCTTATATCAAACATCGCAATCAAAATTTTGAACGCGAAGATTATCGTCCAGCAGGTGGTCGTTGGCAGAATAATCGTAATAGACCTAACGCGGGTGGGGGCGGAGGAAGAAATAACAATAACCGCAATTTTAAAAAGCGTTTTTAATTTTTATAAAGCACTTAAAAAAAATCCCATCCGTTTTACGTGATGGGATTTTTTATGATTACTTATTGATTATAGGATAGGGCAAATTTCCTTTGGCATAAAACCAAATGATTTTATTCATGGTATCATCCTTTCCTCCATCCACTTCATTAAAGACTTCGAATTGAGATTGCAAAGCCATTTGTTTTGCTATACCACTTAATGCTTTTAATGGTTTATTCATTTCATTCAAAGCAATATTGGAAGGCAAGGACGTATAATCTGCAGTATTTTTTTTATCTGTAAAACAGTCTGTCATGACTCTACTTGTAGCATCCATCGTATTCATTGGAGGCAAGCCCAATATTTGTTCAATGGTGCGCAACATAGATACTTGATTGTATTTTGTATGCACCGTATTATTTTTTGAGTAAGCACTTACCACTAAGCCCACAGTTCTATAAGCAGATACATGATCCCATCCTCCTTGTGAATCGTCTTGTGTCACAAAAATGGCTGTGTTTTCCCATGATTTACTTTTACTAATTTTTTCTATAACTCTACCAAGTGCTAAATCATTGTCTGCCACCATCGCATTGGGCGTTGGGAAATCAGGGGAAGTGCCCGCAGAATGATCATTTGGTAAAGAAAGCACCATTAAATTTGGAAGGCTATCTTTTTGCTCCAGGGCTTCCCAGTCTAGAATAAAAAGATCGGCCCTTTGTTGATCACTAAATGCAATATTATCACAGTCTGGAAAAGTGGGATGTATGATTGGATTTAAATTATCTATCGTAGTGGTGTTATTCCAATTAGGTGCGATGCCACTTGTATATTGGGTATATAAATCTGCCCATTTTAATTTTCTGTCATAATTGGTTTCACAAGCTTCGCCATAAACCTTTACGGTCTTGCCATAACTCAAAGCATGGTTCCAAATAAATCCTGCTTTATTATATACCAAAGCATCTTCTTGTCTATGTGGATAGCTCCTAAACCAAGCACGCACATTTTTTTCTACATAATCAGACACCATGCCTGCATCTGTCCATTGATGCCCTTCTGCGGAAGATTTACCCGATGCATAATAATTATCCATCAACCCAAACTGCTTTGTAAGTGCATGCATATTGGGTGTGATTCTTTTTCCAAAAACAGTTAAACTACTATCCCCATTGGCGCCTGGCACATCACCCAGTACTTGATCATAGGTTTTGTTTTCTTTAATAATATATACTACATGTTTAAATACCGAAGGCTCTCCAAGTCGCTCTGGCACTGGGACTGGTTGAATATTTGTTCTTGCAGGGAGGGTCCATTGTGCGACTTTATGTAAAAAGTTTTGTCTTTTAACTTGGGCTGTATAAGCATTTAATTGTGCTTGAGTTGGCATTGGTATAATACTTACCGAAGCTAGCTCTTGGTGTATTGATCTTGCTTTTTTTGCGCTATCCACTACATTCGCGCCATCTGATTCTAGATTCGCTACAATTAAGTGATTATTCTTAATCATTAATCCTGCAGGGAATGCTTCTGTTGGAATGAATCCTTCCGCTTTGTTTTTTATTAAATCATATACTACAACTGCATTATCTAAACCATTAGAAACAAATAGTTTTTTACCATCATTGGAAAGATGCAAAGCATTGGGTGTGCTACCTTGTAAATCTTGTCCAAGAATACCCACTGGAATATTTTTAATCAATTTATTTTCTTGTGTATTAATCACAGAAATCTCATCGCTTGATCCATTGGCTACATACATCAAATTTTTAGACGTTGCTGCAATGATGGCGTTGGGATGCAATCCGACTTTTATTTCTTTGATCCATTTTCCTGCTGTTGAAAAAACAGAGACCGTACCATTATTGGTCGCGCCAGTTAAGGCATCTGTATAGGCTAATCCCCATGGAACACCTGCTGTAGATTGAGTGGAATCAATGACTGTAGCGCCTGCCCAATTGGTTACAAAAACTTTTTGATTCGCTATTGCTAATCCATAAGGCGCCACACCTGTCGTATTTTTCCATACAAGTTGCTTTGTTACAAAGTTGAATTTCACAACTTCGTTATTGCCATTTAACACAGTATAAATAAAATAATCATTGCCTTCTTTAGATACGACTATTTGATTTGGTAATGCATTGGAAGCTGGTGCTTTTTTATCTATTGCAATGGATTCAATTTTTTTAATGCCTTTATCCCATTCAACGATCATGATGGCAGATTTATCCCCACCTGCTGCAGCAAATAAAATAAACTCTTTACCGCCAATAACAGTTGTAGTAATTCCAGAATACACAGTCATTAATTTGCTATAAGCTGCTTGTTCTCTAAATCTAAAATGATCCACCACTTTTTTCTGAACAATGTCCAATACAAAAAATCCATACCTTTCTTGAACAACAACTAAATTAGGATCCAATAAATTAGCCACATCCATCGCGTGATTTTCAAGATCTGGCTTACCATATCGCACAACGGTCCCAGCAGATTGAATGATTCTATTGTATGGAAGCTCATGCACTGTAGCATTTCTTTGAACAATAAAATCGGCTAAGTCATTTATTTTATCTGTATTTATAAAGTCTACGCCCCATTGCATAAATTGTTCCCATGCAGCTGGCTTATCTGGACTTGCCCATAAACGAACTGGTTTGCCCAATTGGTGTACCTGATCTATAAACTGCTTCGCCTTATCAATGGATACACTATCAAGGGGCCATATAGGCTTATAGCCAATCACTTTATAGTAATCTTCGCTTATTAGTGCGATTCTTAATAATTGTTTTGCAGTGTATTGGGTAGACTGCCTTCCGTCAAACCATATAAAATTAGGATAAGTTTCAAATAATGCTGGTGCAGGCATATTCCCTGAAATAACAATTTTAATATTTTTATTTTGAGTAATGCTTGGGTATTTATTGAGCAGCATTACCAATTGATCTAGTGTTTGTTTTGCATCTGTCTTGATGTCAATCAACAGTTGCAATTTTCTATCAGGTTGATTATAAGCAACTAAGGGTTCTAGGTATAAGTATGCTAAGGTGTTAAGGCTTTTTAAGTCCTTCGCATCATGGCCAACTAATATTTCATTATTGACTAAGTGAATATCGGCTTCTATTGACCCAAAGCCTTCATTATAGGCTAAATGAAATACTTTTTGCTGTGCATAGTCATTGTGCGAATGTGCATTTTGGGCCGTATACACTTGTCCAATGACTTGATTCACAAGCAGAAAGAGCAAAATGGTATTTATAAGAATTTTCATAATTAAATGTACAAATTATAAAAGGAATTGGATTTGAATAATTAAAAAAATATAGTTTATAAAAATCCTTTACAATATGTTAATACTAGAATGCTTTAAATAGTTTCATACATTAAAATGAAAGGTCTAATTTGTAATCAAAATATATATTATGCCAGTATTCAACGATTTAAGCTTAGATAAGCAATACCTTATCAATGAATTTGATGGAGATCAAGTTTTATTAGTAGAGCCGATTATGAAAACGGAATCTTGTGTATTAATTTTAATTCACGAAGACGTGGAAACGTTTCAGTGGAAAAAGTTAAGTGATGATATTTTTGATATCATCGAAGAATTATCTGAAGAGAAATCAGAAGAATTTGAAGCTTTGTTTGAAGAAGACGAAGATGATTTCGAAGATTTTGAAGACTAATTAAATTATAAAAAAATCCCATCCGTTTTACGTGATGGGATTTTTTATATCAATTATCTTTATAGTTAAAATCTATTTTTTTGCTGCTGCCATTTCTGCATTAGCAAATCTTGAATCAACAACATCTGATTGATAAACAATTTTGTCGCCATCCCAACGAACCCAAACATTTACGGGCATGACGTATTTTGTATTGGTATTTTTTCCTGTAGCTGTACATTGTCCAAAATAAGCAGACCATACATCACCATTATTTATAATATAGGTAAAGGTACTTCCATCTGAAAAATTAATATCAGTAAATAAATTATGTAGATTTCTATGGTACGCAGCAAATCCTTCTGGACCTCTTGCAACCACTGCTGTGTCGCTCATTAGCTTTAAACTAAAATTAGGTGCATAATCACTTAGGTAAGAACTGTCTTGTTTAGAGAAAAGTTTGATAATGCTCAATAATCTTGCAGACTTTGCATCTTTTGAAGTGAAAGTGCCAGCCAAAGAATCTTCTGCAGCTGTTGGTATATTTTGTTGACTTGCATCTGTAGTTGAAGCAGTTTGATTACAAGCAGCGAATACTGTGATTGCTGCAAAAGATAAAATAAATAGTTTTTTCATGATTGTGTTTTTATTTTTTATTAAATGAGATTACCATCTTCCTAAAAGAACTCTTGTTGTAGATGAATTGAAAGTTCTAATGTCTTTCACTGAATTAGTGAATTCTGTATTTGCCTTGCCATTTATAGCGTCATCTTTAAACTTAGTTGTAAAATCCTTGAAACTTTTTACAACGTAATGGGTTGTTTTTTCCTCATTGAGTGTTGTTACGTTACCAAATGTAATTCTTGTATTTGCTGGTGTATTTTTACTCCAAAAAGCTTCAAATTTTGTTTTGTACTGTTCTGGATCTTTTATGTTAATATAGTACACATCTTGAATTGGATAAATCACGCTGCTAGTATCACCAAAATTTGAACCTCTTTTTCCCTCAGCGGCTCTCACAGCTTTACAATATTTTGAAAGTTCTGATTGAAATAGATTCCAAGAAGCTGAACTTTGTCCATCATAAGCCGCACCCATTGCCTCTGGAGTACCTGAAGCAACCATTTCATGGGTAGCAACATCTTTTCCTTTAAAATGATTTTCATATAAAGCAATAGTCACACCCTTTATTAAATTTTCTTTTTTCCCAAAATAATCTTTGTACAGTTGCAATACTGTATTTTGGTCTTTTGGCTCTACATTAAAAGTATAAGAAGTAAAAATAGATTGTGCATTGATGCTTGACAATGCTGCAAACATAATGATTGCAAGAAGCGATAATTTTTTCATAGTTTTTAAATTTAGAATAAATATAAGTATCGAATAGATACTAATAAAATATATTTTTAAATTAATATATTGTTAATATTGCATATAATGAGCTCAGGATTATACTTGGCAATAATTAGATGTTTTGATGTTTAAACTATAATTTTACAAATACGAAATGGGAAAAAGTACAAATATTACAGCAGAATTTAGGTCTCTCTGTCCGGTAGCAACTGGATTAGACATCTTGGGCGATAAGTGGACCTTATTGATTCTTAGAGATATGATTTGGGGACATAAATGCCTTTTTAGTGAATTTAAAGAGTCGCCCGAGCATATGCCTAGCAAAATGCTATCTAATCGTTTAAAGAAATTAGAAGAGCTTGGTTTTATTTCCAAAAAAGTAGGTCTTACCAATAAAAAAAGCATCTATTACTTAATGGAAGAAAAAGGAATTGACGCTTTTCCAATTATGATTGAAATGGCGATTTTTACTTCTAAACACTTTTTAGATTATTTAGGATCAACCTACACCAAAGAGTCCCGTGGTGTTATGATTAAAAATAAAAAAGAATATATCGCTGACATGGTCAAGCAGTATAAACGATTCAAAAAAGGTATTGTCATTTAAAACTTGGCTGGAACACCAAGTATAAAAAAATAGGCGTCGTAATTTTGAAGAAACGACGCCTATTTTTTACAATCTAACTATTAAAACTTGGCTGGAACACCAAGTTTTGGAATACTATTTTTTATAAACACTCTTAAGTGCTCGTTGCTTGTTGATAGGTCTTCTTTTCTTAAGTACATCATGTGTCCACTGCGGTAGCCTTCCCAAAACATTCTATCCTGAATTTTTCCTGCTGGATCCATCTGCCACATATTGTATTTAGCATTAAAATAATCACAAGCGCCATCGTAATAGCCTGATTGAACCAATAAATTTAAATATGGATTTTCCATCATCGCCATGCGCAAATCCTCTCCTGTATTGTTATTGCTATTATCCCATGGTTGTACTGGGCCAAAAATATAGTAGTTTAAATCTGTCTTATAGCCTAGTTCGTCTCTTAAGTACATGTTGATTGCTGGTGTGAATGAATGCTCCCATGACAACAACTCCGAATTGTAATCTGGTTTTTGTCCAGCATCTTTTTTATCCATACCAATATACCTTGAATCCAATCTTCCAACAGTTTTTCCTTGATCACGCAATAACTCTTTCCAGAAATAATCAAATGGCACTTCCATATTTTGTTCTGCCACCACCTTTTCATTTAAGCCAATATACCCTGCAATTTTTTTCACCATCGCTTTTCGCTTATCTGCTGGCAATGCGCCACCTTGTGCCAATGCGGGCATCAGTTCATTAATCGCAAATGCTTCTACTTCTGGTAAATATTTTTCTAATTCTTTGGATTGAAATGGTGCAGCTAATTTTTTATGGTGCCATGCAGTCGCTGCCATGTAAGGAATACGCAATGCTGCACTTGATACTGCATCACGCTTTAATCCAAGATCGGTTGGTGAAACTAAAATGACACCATTCAAAAACATCCAATGTCTATTCTGTAATTCTAATGATAACCCTGATACACGAGCGGTACCATAACTTTCTCCAATTAAAAACTTTGGAGAAGCCCAACGCTTTTGTCTTCCAACAAAAGTGTTGATCCAGTCTGCTAAATATTTAATGTCTGCAGTCACACCAAAAAATTTTG
>Ga0209401_1002486_pt1 | contig 11915 bp, 13 predicted proteins | sample M_140807_MF_Meta_FD_187318 | JGI IMG/M metagenome (GOLD analysis project Ga0209401, IMG submission 187318) | Freshwater microbial communities from Lake Montjoie, Canada to study carbon cycling - M_140807_MF_MetaG (SPAdes) (version 2) | ecosystem: Environmental > Aquatic > Freshwater > Lake...
AGTTATTAATGGTTTAGCAAATGCTACAACTGTTAGTTCTTCAACTAATACACAAGTATTTTTTACAGTATCTGTTGGAGCAGGGCAAACTGAAACTTTAAATATTCCAGAGGACGGAGTTTTATATTCCCAAAATAATGGAACTGGAATTGTAGATGGTATTGGTGTAACAGCTAACGCTTCATCTTTAACAGCTATATTATTTATAGATAAATAGGAGAGTAGATGACTACCTCTGGGACTACAAGTTTCAATCTTGAACTAGATGAGCTTTTTGATGAAGCTTATGGACGTGTAGGTATTGGAACAGCTAGATCAGGTAATCATTTAAAAACAGCAAGAAGAAATTTAAATATTTTATTATCTGAATGGGACAATAGAGGCGTTCATTTATGGAAAGTAAAATTAGCCACGATCCCTTTAGTATTGGGCCAAGCTGAATATAGCTATACTACTGATCCGACAAATTATCCAAACGATATTAACGATGTATTAGAGGCCTATGTTAGAAATAATACTTCACCTAGTGCTTCATCGCCAACAGATACCTCATTAACTAAAATAGACAGATCTGCTTATGCAGCGCTACCTAATAAATTATCTCAAGGAACACCTTCACAATATTATGTTCAACGAACAACAAGTCCAAGTGTATTCTTATACCAAACACCAGGATCTGGATTTTCTAGTTCATCAACACCAAGTAATTATCAATTAAGATTTTATTATCTTGCAAGAATAGAAGATGGTGGAAGATATACGAATACTCCAGATGTTGTATTTAGATTTTTACCATGTTTAACTTCAGGACTTGCTTATTATTTAAGCATTACTTACAAACCTGAAAAAACAGATATGTTAAGATTAATTTATGAAGATGAATTACAAAGAGCTTTAACAGAAGACGGTCAACGCACCTCGTTATTTATATCACCAAAAACATTCTATGGAGATGGTGTATAATGACAACTTTTGCTACAGGTAAAAAAGCATACGCCATATCAGATCGATCTGGCCAACGATTCCCGTACGACGAAATGGTAACCGAGTGGAATGGATCCTTTGTTCACACTTCAGAATACGAATCTAAACAACCTCAATTAGAACCAAAAGTACCAGGCAACGATCCGCAAGGATTATTAAATGCAAGACCTGATAGAACAGAACCATTATCGGTTGTGTTATTATCTTTCAATCCTTTGTTATCAACATTAGGAAGTTCTACTATTACAGTTAATGAACCAGGTCATGAAAAAACAACCGGAGATAAAATTATATTTAATAATGTAAATGTAAGTAATGGATTTACTAATGCGATGTTAAATACTACACTTGGATTTTCATTAACAGTCGTTAATACAAATCAATATACGATCAATGCTCAAACGACCGCGAGCGCGCGAGGAAACTTTGGTGGACAACCTTCGGTTGGTCCTTCAGCAGTTGCTCTTCCTAATAATGCTTTTAAAGTCACAGCAGGTAGTTCTACAATACAAGTGAATCAACCCGATCATGGTAAAACTACAGCAGATACAGTTAAATTTCAAAATTTAACAGTAGTTAATTCATTTTTAACTTCTTCAGGATTTCAACAATCAGTCTTAACAACGTCAACTGGATATAGTATAACAGTTATTAATTTAGATAATTATAGTTTTAACGCATCGTCAGGAACTGGTTCTTTAACGACAACCATTGGCGGTGGATCGGCGACCGCGGAGACAATATAATATGGCACTAACTTATTCACAACTTGTAACTCAAATTAGAAACTATACAGAAGTAGATAGTAATGGATTATCTGATTCTACTCTTTCTGTAGTTGTACAAAATGCAGAAAATAGAATTTATAGAGAATTAAATATTGATTCTTTTAGAGTATATGCATCTGCAGTAGCTGTTACCGGAACAACTACAATTTCTGTACCATCTGGACTTCGTAATATTAGATATGTTGAAATGATTACACCAGGAACAAATGAAGCTTCTGTTGTAGAACAAAAAGATAGTTCTTTTATGTCAGAATTTAATAATTTACCTGGTAACTCTACTTATTATGATAAACCAAAATACTATGCAAATTTTAATGAAACAACTTGGTTTGTAGCGCCAACACCTAATACAACTTATGCAATTAATATTGCTTATTATTCACAAGGAACTTCTATAACAGCGGGTAGTTCAGCAACTTCAACTACTTATATATCTACTTATGCCCAAGATTTACTTCTTTACGGTTCTTTAGTAGAAGCATATAAATACTTGAAAGGTCCTGATAATATGATACAAGTTTACGAACAATCATATCAACAAGCGAGAGAATCTTTCGGTGTTGAACAAACAGGTAGAAGAAGAAGAGACGAATATGTTGATGGAGAACCACGTGTTGTGGTAGACTCTCCACCACCATCTAATAACAGGAGTTAATATGGCAAATATAGTACCCGATAGTTTTAAAAACGAATTGTTTTTATCAACACATAATTTTTCATCTACAGCAGGTAACACTTTTAAATTAGCATTGTATTCTACAGTTACAGGTTTTTCTGCAGCAGCAACAACTGCATATACAACTACAAACGAAGTTAGTGGCACAGGATATACAGCGACAGGTGCTTCTTTAACAAATTTAGGATCTACAGTTGCACAAAATATTTCTTTTGTAGATTTTTCTGATGTAACTTTTTCAACAGCTACAATTACTGCTTCTGCAGCATTAATTTATAATAGTACAAGTTCTAATAAATCAGTTGTGGTATTAGATTTTGGTGGTAACAAAACTTCAACAAACGGCGACTTTACTATTCAATTCCCAGCAGCTAATTCTACGAGCGCGATCATAAGAATTTCGTAGTAGTTCGCCATAAAAATTATGGCTACAGATACTTCATGGGGTTTTGGAGAATGGGATGCTTATAACTGGGGCGGTATAGGTCAAGACGTTACAGTTTTAGTAGGCGCTGAAGATGGATGGGGAAGATCCACTTGGGGTTCTGGTTATTATGGAACAATCGTTCCTGATGTTACTTTACAATTACAAACAAATGTAGGAACTGCATTAGTTTCTTTACCTATTATTATTGATGTCTCGGGCGCGAGCGCGCAGGTATCCATTGGCACAGTTGAATTTTCATTAGGCATTGTTGTTCCAGTTACAACTAACTTAATTCAATTAGAAACAGGAAGTGCACAAGCTTCTATACCTGTTACTGTTGAAGTTGGATTAATAGATGGATGGGGAAGAGCGGCATGGGGATCTGGAGCGTGGAATATTGGCACTATTGATCCTGCATTAACTTTATCTTTACAAGATGCACAAGTTGCAGTTGCTGGAAAAGCAGAAGTTATATTATCATCTAATGAATTAGGTATTCAAACAGGCACATTACAATTTGCTGGTAAAGCAACTGTCAATGTAACCGGTGAGCAAGTAACTTTAACAATTAATAACGCAACTGTTATTGCTAAATCAAATGTTGATGTTACAACAAATTTATTAGATTTATTAGTTCAAAGTCCAAGTATTATTGCAGGTGGAAATGTAACCGATGCAGTTGTTGGAAATGAATTAGATATTGAATCGGGAACTCTATCATTTAAATTAGATAATATTATTACCGCTACAGGATCCAGCGTTCAAATAGGAACGGGACAAGTTGTAATTGCTTTACCAACTATTATAGAAGCTACTGGATCAAGTGTTGTAACAGCCGTTGGCAACGCTCAAGTTATAGCTAAAAATTTTGTAGATGTAGATGGTAATCAAGTAACTATATCTACAGGCGATCCGACATTATCTTTAGGAGCTGGTGTTCTAGCTACAGGATCAAGTGTTTCTGTAGAAGTAGGCACTCCTACAATTGTATCTACTTATAAAGTTACAGGAAATGATGTAAATTTAGGAGTTGGAACAGTAACACTTTCTACTCAACAAATAGTAATACCAACATCAAATCAATTGACAGTTGGAACGGGAAGTCTTATTATATATGGCTGGGTTATTATAAATCCTACGACAGGTCAGTCTTGGTCTGCTATAAATCCGACAACAGGACAAACTTGGAGTACTGTAAACCCAACAACAGGTCAAACGTGGTCTGCTATAAGTCCAACAACTGGACAAACTTGGAGTACTGTTAGTGTAATAACAGGTCAAACATGGATTAATTTACCATGATGACAAAACTTTAAAATAGTGATAAATAGAATTTAATATGGCAAGTACGTTTAGCAATTTAGGATTAAATCTTCAGGCAACAGGTGAAAACTCCGGTACGTGGGGTGCACTTACTAACGTCAATTTACAAGAAATAGATAATGCTATCTCTGGTGTATTTTTAATTACATTAACAGGAAATACTACTTTAGCTTTTACAACAAATTCATCTTCAACAACATTTACAGACGAAGCAGGACGAAATAAAACAATTATTTTATCAGGTTCATTATCAGCAACAACAGTTACAGTTACTGTTCCAAATATAGAAAAAGATTATTATATTATAAATAATTCAGGAGCCACAGCAACCATTTCTTCTGGTGGTTCTACAACAGTATCTATTGCAACAGGATCTAAAAATATCGTTGTTGTAAGTCCAAGTGTAACTTCTGTAATATCTGCCCTACCAGCTGACCAAGTTAATTCACCTGGTGGAACTACAAATTCAGTTCAATATAACTCTGCAGGATCTTTTGCAGGTTCAACTAATTTTACATACGATGCAACTAACGTATCACTATTAAATAATGGTGCTTTAAGATTATATAATACTGCAGGTACTTTTTATACAGGTTTAAAAGTGGCAGCGGCTGCAGCAGCTACGGCTACATTTACTTTACCATCAGCAGATGGTACAAGTGGACAAGCTATAGTTACTAATGGTTCTGGTACTTTAAGCTTTGGAAGTGCTGGTATATCAGCAGGAAAATCTATTGCTTTTGCATTAGTTTTCGGATAATAATTAACAAGGAGATAAAATATGGCAAATCCAAATATAGTATCAGTAAACTCGATATACGGTAACACAACTGTATTTGCTCTTACTACAACTCTTACAAATGTCCTTTTAGCAAATGCTACAAGTTCAGGAAAAGTTTACAAAGTAGAATCAATCATGGTTGCTAACGTAACGTCAGCAGCTACAAACGTTACAGTACAAATTCACACAGCAGCAAATGGAACAGCAGGAACTTCTTATGCTTTCGCAAACGTAATTTCAATTCCATCAAGCGCAACTTTATCTGTAATAGATAAAAATAATACTTTCTATTTAATGGAAAACCAATCAATCATTGGTGGTGCTAGTGCTAACTCTTCTTTACAAGTAGTTATTAGTTACGAAGATATAAGTTAATCGGAGGTTCGGGCTATGGCAAATGGCGGAATTATCGGACCAATTAATGATCCAACTCGTGGTGATTTTACCACAACATTCACAGCATCAGGAACTTACACATCACCAGGTTATGGACCAGGTCAAGCAGATTATTTAGTTGTTGCTGGAGGAGGTGGTGCAGGTGAACACGTTGGAGGAGGTGGAGGAGGTGGAGGATTTAGAACTTCATTTCCAGGAGGAACAAAATTAGCAGTACCATCAAGTCCAACACCAGTAACAGTTGGAGCAGGTGGAGCTGGAGCACCAGGACCAGGACCACATGCAAATGAAGGAACATCAGGATCACCTTCAATATTTTTAACAATTACATCAACAGGTGGAGGTGGAGGAGGAAGTGCAAATAGTCCAGTTGGTGGTAAACCAGGAGGTTCAGGTGGAGGTGGAGGACATGGACCAAACGCTTCAGCAGGAACAGGGAACTCACCACCAGTTAGTCCTTCACAAGGAAATACAGGCGGAACAGGTAGAGCAAATCCATATTCAGGTGGAGGAGGAGGTGGAGCTAATGCAGTAGGAACTAATGGAATAGCTTCTCCAACAGGAGGAGGACCTGGTGGTGCTGGTTCACAAAATAATATTGATGGAAATAATTATTATTGGTCTGGTGGTGGTGGTGGTGGAACAGCAACTTCTAGTGCAGTAGCTCCCGTAGTAGCTGGTAATGGTGGTTTAGGGGGAGGTGGTGGTTCTGGTGCACCAAATGGTCCTAATACAGGTCCAGTAGGAACAGGAGGAGGATCTGCAATTAATTCTGGATCATCTGGTTCAGGAGTTTCAGGTGGTGCAGGTGGAACAAATTCTGGAGGTGGAGGCGGTGGTGGATCTGAATCTAATGGAGCTGGAGGAGCAGGTGGATCAGGAATAGTTATTATTAAACAAGTTTGTGCATCACCAACCTATCAAAACGCACCAGGAGTCTGGTCAATTAATGACGCATATAATTACAAGAAAGCTGGACAATGGGTTTCAGTTCCAGTGTCAGTAGATTATTTAGTAGTAGCAGCAGGTGGAGGAGGTGGAAAAGCAAATGGAGGAGGAGGTGGAGCAGGTGGATATCGTACTTCATTTCCAGGCGGAACAAAAATTACTTTATCAGGTGGAACATCTTACCCAATAACAATTGGAGCAGGTGGAGCAGGTGCAACTTCTGCTCCTATTGATAGTGGAAATGGTTCTCCTTCAATTTTTTCATCAATTACATCTGCAGGTGGTGGTAGAGGACAACAAAATTGTTCACCAGCGCCAGGTGGACCAGGAGGATCTGGTGGTGGTGGAAATAGAAATGGTGGAACAGGTGGAACAGGAAATACTCCGCCAGTAAGTCCTTCACAAGGTAATCCAGGTGGAAATGGTACTCCTGGAGATTTTACAGGAGGTGGTGGAGGTGGAGCTTCTGCTGCAGGAACTGCAGGTACACCTACACAAGCAGGACCAGGTGGTAATGGTTCAGCAAATTCAATTTCAGGATGTTCAGTTTCATATGCAGGAGGAGGAGGTGGTGGAGGATTTGCTATTTCAGGAGGAACTGGAGGAACTGGAGGAGGAGGTGCAGGAACAAATGCAAGTACAACAGGTACATCAGGAACAGCTAATACTGGAGGAGGAGGAGGTGCTGGAGGATTTTCTCCAGGTAATCCGCCACCAGGAACTGCAGGAGGTGCAGGTGGTTCAGGAGTAGTTATTATTAGAGCACCATCAGGAGCAGGATTATCAGCAAGTCCAGGTACAAATACTATAACAACATTACCCGCTCCGGCAGGAGGTTGTAAAGTGGCTACATTTACAGTTTCTGGAACATTAACTACAGGATAATTAACCACTTTCTTTTTATGAAAATTTATAATATAACTAATTAAGGAGTAAAAAATATGGCACATTTTGCAGAAGTAAACAGTTACGGTTTAGTATTAAGAGTTGTTGTTATTGATAACAATGATGTAAACGCAAATGGCGGTGATCAATCTGCTGGAGCTGAAGAAGCGGTTAAAAAAATCGTTCCTTTCACAACAGGTAACAGATGGATTCAAACTTCTTATAACAATAATTTCAGAAAACAATACGCTGGAATTGGTTACACGTTTGATTCCACAAAAAATAAATTCATTGCACCACAACCATTCGCATCTTGGTCGCTAGACTCTAATGACGACTGGCAAGCCCCAGTTGCATATCCAACAGTTACAACTTATGGAGATAACGTAAGATACTTTATTTCTTGGGATGAAGCTGGAAAGAGATGGATTGGTAAAGACGATCAACAAAATTCATTCGCTTGGTCACCTGACACTTCATCTTGGATTGCTACAGGCAATTAAGTTAAAGAGTTTTTAAACAGGAGTAAGTGACCTATGGCCAAAATCAATGGCGGTATTATCGGAACATTAAATCCAACATCGTTTGGAAAGTGTACACAGACTATTGCTACAGGTTCAACTACCTTAACTACACAACCAGGAACTAGATTAGTTGCAACAGCAGTTGTAGCTGGTGGTGGATCTGGAGGATCTTCTGCTGCACCAGGTGCAGGTGCAGGTGGAGGTGCAGGAGGACTTAAAACTTGTTCATCATTATCAGTTTGTGGAGCAACATCATATCCAATTACAGTTGGTGGTGGAGGAACTGGTGTCTCTTATTCAGCATGTGGTTCTAAAGGTAATAGTGGTACATCATCTTCTTTTTCAGGAATTTCAACTACTGGAGGTGGAGGAGGAGGTAGTGCATCAAATCCATTAAGACCTGGAATTCCTGGTGGTTCAGGAGGTGGAGCAGCAACAGGATCTGATTCTCCATTAGGAACACCTGGAACTATAGGATCAGGAACATCAGGACAAGGTAATTCAGGAGGATTAGGTTTTCCTGGACCACAAGCTGGATGGTCAGCTGGTGGTGGAGGTGGAGCAGGAGCAGTTGGATCAAATGCACCTAATGGAACTACAGGAGGAGCAGGAGGACCAGGATCAGATGTAACTCCAATATTAGGACCAGGTTTACCAAATTCAGGAATTTATGCAGGAGGTGGTGGAGGTGGAGTACAAGGACCAGGTTCAAATTTAGGTGGAGCAGGAGGACCAGGAGGTGGATCAAGTGGTGCTCCAGGAACAGGAGGTAGTACTTCAGCAGGAACAGCTAATACAGGAGGAGGTTCTGGTGGAGGTGGTAATAATAATGGAACAACAGGTTCAGGCGGTTCGGGAATCGTTATCGTAAAAGAATTAAACAAGGCAAGTGGTGTTTGGAATTTAAAAAGTCAATTTAGTGCCGTGAAGAGCGGAACGTGGCCGAAGCCACAAGTTGCAGTTGATGTAGATTATTTAGTAGTAGCAGGAGGTGGAGGAGGTGGTAAAGATTGGTCAGCAGGTGGTGGAGCAGGTGGTTATCGTACTTCTTTTCCAGGTGGATCAAAAATTTCATTATCAACAGGATCTACTCCAATTACAGTTGGAGCAGGTGGAAATGGAGGAACTGCATCTCCAGGTATAGGAGCATCAGGAACTCCATCTATATTTTCAACTATTACATCTGCAGGTGGAGGTGGAGGAGGAAGTAACACTTCAGTACCAGCTGCATCAGGAGTAGCTGGAGGATCAGGAGGAGGAGCATCAAATTCAGGAACAGGTGGAGCAGGTAATACACCACCAGTAAGTCCACCACAAGGAAATCCAGGAGGAAATTCAGGTGGAACACCATCAGGTGGAGGAGGTGGAGCATCAACAGCAGGAACACCATCAGGAGGAGGTTTTGCTCCAGGTGGAGCAGGTGGAGCAGGATCACCTAATACAATTACAGGTTCACCAGCAGATTATGCTGGAGGTGGAGGTGGAGGTGGATATGCTCCATTAGGAGCAGGACCAGGAGCAGGTGGAACTGGAGGTGGTGGACCAGGATCATCATCTGGTGTAGGAACAGCAGGAACAGTTAATACTGGAGGTGGTGGAGGTGGAGGAGCTGGAGGAGGTCAAAATGGAGGTAATGGAGGATCGGGTATTGTTATTTTAAGAGCTCCCGGATCAGCATCATTATCTGTAAGTCCAGGAACAAACACAGTTACAACATTACCGGCACCAGCTGGAGGTTGTAAAGTTGCGACATTCACGGTTTCTGGGGATATAACAAATAGTACATTCGGCTAATTATTTACACTTTACAAATCCTATAGAAATTAATATATAGTATTTAGAAATGAACTTACAGAATTACTACTATTACTTTCAGAGTGCACTCACACCTAGATTTTGTGATGAGTTAATTAAATATGGAAAATCACAACAAGAACAAATTGCATTAACTGGTGGACAAACTGAAAAAGTTAATAAAGGAAAACCACTTGATGATAAAGATATTCTAGATTTAAAAAAGAAAAGAGATTCAAATATAGCTTGGTTAAATGACAGATGGATTTACAAAGAAATTCAACCATTTATACATCAAGCAAATAGATTAGCTAACTGGAATTTCGATTGGGATTTTTCAGAGTCATGTCAGTTTACAAAATATGGTCCTGGGCAACATTACGGAGCGCATTGTGATAGCTGGGAGTCAGCATATGCAAATGCAGATAATAAAGATACATTTGGTAAAATAAGAAAATTATCCGTTACATGTTCCCTATCAGATCCAAGCGAATACGAAGGGGGAGAATTAGAATTTCAATTTAGAAATCAAGATGATCCAACACCTAAAAAGAAATGTGTTGAAATATTACCACGTGGATCAATATGCGTATTTCCAAGTTTTGTTTGGCACGAGGTGAGACCAGTTACAAAAGGAGTAAGATACAGTTTGGTAATTTGGAATCTTGGGTACCCATTTAAATAATATGAAAACCGCAGAACAACAAAAACAACATAGAAGAGAACAATATTTAAAACATAATAAAAAAGAAAAAGAAAAAAAAAGAAAATATTTTCTTAAAAATAGAGAAAAAATATTAGAAAAACAAAGAAAATATAATAAAGAAAATCCACTTAAACGTAAAAATGCTATTTTAAAAAATGTATATGGAATTACATTAGTTCAATATAATCAAATGTTTGAAACACAAGAAGGTAAATGTGCAATATGTCAAAGACATCAAAATGAATTAACAAGAACTTTATGTGTTGATCATAATCATAAAACAAATAAAGTTAGAGCTTTATTATGTGTAACTTGCAATACAGATGTTTCTGTAGTAGAAAATAGATTAGAAGAAATGACGAATTACTTAAATAAATATAGAAAGGACCTAAATTAATGGCAAAAACCGATCAATTAAATTCATCAATATATTTCAGCACTCCAGTTTACTCTATAGAAATACCTGAATGGGTAGATCATGTAGATAAAGTTTGTGATAAATATATTAAAGCAGCTAAAGATAATAATAAAAAAGCAATTAAACAACGTGAAAAAGAATTAGGTAAAAAAGTAGGTGATTTTTCTATGTCGCATCACAGCACATCTCTCGTGGGAGATCCAAACTTAAAAGAATTACAAGAATATATTGGTTCAACTGCATGGAATGTTTTAGATCATATGGGTTATGATTTAACTAACTATGAATTATTTTGGACTGAATTTTGGGTACAACAATTTGCAGAAAAAGCAGGTGGGGCACATAGCCCTCACGCACATTACGATAATCACATTAGTGGTTTTTATTTTTTAAGATGTTCAGATAAAACATCTCTACCAGTATTTCACGACCCACGACCAGGCAAGCTTATGACACAATTACCTTTAAAAAATGAAAAAGAAATTACGTTGGGAACTGACAAGGTTCATTATAAACCTCAACCAGGAACAATGATCTTTATTCCAGCGTATTTAACACATGAATATATCGTTGATGCAGGTATTGAAGATTTCAGGTTTATTCATTTTAATCTACAAGCCGTAAGAAGAATGATTACTGATACAGTAAGAGTACAAGCTAGAGCGGAAAATAAAACAGAAACTAAAAAGGAGAAAAAATGAGTTTTAAAAAAGATAAGTATGTAGTTATTAAAGAAGCGATATCAGAAGATCTTGCAAAGTTTTGTTATGATTACTTCATGATGAAAAGAACAGTTGCAAGAACTATGTTTGATAATAAATATATTTCACAATTTACCGAATATTTTGGTGTATGGAATGATCAACAAGTTCCAGATACATATTCACATTATTCAGATATCGTAATGGAAACATTACTTGTAAAATTACTTCCTATCATGGAAGAAACAACAGGATTAAAATTAAACTCTAATTATTCATACGCTAGAATTTATAAAAAAGGAGATGTATTACATCGTCATAAAGATAGATTCTCATGTGAAATATCTACAACTATGCATTTAGGTGGTGGTTGTTGGCCAATATATTTAGAACCAGATGCATCACAAGGTGGTGTAGATGAAAAGACAGGTAATTACAAAGCATCAAAATCTAAAGGTGTTAAAGTAATGTTACAACCTGGTGATATGTTAGTGTATCGCGGAAATGAATTAGAGCATTGGAGAGATAAATTATCTTTTGATGACTGTGGTCAAGTATTCTTAC
>Ga0209401_1002488_pt1 | contig 11913 bp, 17 predicted proteins | sample M_140807_MF_Meta_FD_187318 | JGI IMG/M metagenome (GOLD analysis project Ga0209401, IMG submission 187318) | Freshwater microbial communities from Lake Montjoie, Canada to study carbon cycling - M_140807_MF_MetaG (SPAdes) (version 2) | ecosystem: Environmental > Aquatic > Freshwater > Lake...
CTATGCACTTAAATATAACGTGCTGGGTTACTGGGGTAACACTACTGAAGGTCAACGACATGGTTTAAGAAAGCAACTTAATATAACACCAATACCAATGCACTCTACATACAAATAAAAAAAGACCCCCGCCAGGTAGGTTAAAGTACCTGAGCGGGGGCTTCTATTTATATAAGTATTACTTCTTGGTAATACCAAACTCTTTTGCTGATGGGTCAAGTGCCTTAAGAACAGGGCCTACTAGACCAGCAACAAATGCTGATGCCAATACCTTAGGGTCGTGAACGCCAGTCATATAAAGTCCTGCGGCTACAGCGGCTGCTGAGCGTAGGTATGTAAGGGCAATTTGCTTCATTTTTTCTTGGTTCATTGGGAAGTTCCTTTACTTTAGATTCATCTTGATTACACGTGCTTTCACCTGTTCAGGTGTTTCTACTATTTCAAAGTGCATATCATCTTTACGAGTCTTATAGGTGTAGCCTGCGCGTAGCCCATATTTCTTGCAAAGAATATCCAGTGTCTTACGTTGGGCTTCAGTGAAAGTATTTTCTTTTCCAAGCGGGTGCTTGGCTGCGTTAAGGTCTATCGCAGTGCCTGATGAGTGGTTAGATAAATCTTCTGTTTTACCACGAACCTGACGATATGCGTATGACCAGTCATCAAACTCACCAACCTCAAGAGGTTCTACAGTAGTGTGAAACTCAGCAGCAAAGGCTGCTAATACTGGACCACATATTTCGTTGCACTGTAATCTAATCTTTGTGCCAGCAACAGGAAAATGTTTAATGTTAATTGCTTCTTTATCTTTAGATGCTACCCAACCATTTTGGCTATGTTCAACTGTCATTTGTCATCTCCGTTGCGTAGTGGATAAGTAATTGCCCATGCGATTAGTGTTCCGCTAATTGCATATCCAACTACAGTTTTGGCTGAACCATCAAGGACTACCCAAGCAATGAACATGCCTAGTAAAGTCCATAGTTGTTCAACCATATCTCTGATTACTTTCTTCATGGTTTTCTCCTATAGGCTGCTGCTGCTCCTGCCATACTTGCCGCGTTAACCGCAGCCTGTCCAGCAATAACTGATGCGACAATAATCTTTTTTGATTCTTCTCTTTCTTCATCTGACATATCAGCACCGATACTTGCAATCGCAAGAAGGGCTTGTCCTGGGTCAGTAAAGATTGCTTCAATCAAGGCTGCTGGACTTTCAAGTACTATCAATGCAGCGGCAACTTCGGCTGTAATTACAACCTCATTACCATTCTCATCTTCACGCACCTCAACTGGTGTCTCAGGTGGTAAGTCTTCATAAGTTAAGCCAGCATCTTGAATTGCTTGGGCTGTAACTGGCTCGCCTTGTGCTGCTTCAATGACCGCTTCTGCCACCACTTTTCGTTCTTCTGGTGTAGAATCTTTCGTAGCCATAACTGGTGGTTCAGGTTCTTCAACAGGAGGTTCAGGTGCAAGTTCAGGAGCAGGTTCAGGAATTACAGGAGCAAGAACTTCCTCAACAGGAGGTTCTTCTGCCTCCACGGGAGGCTCTTCTACAGGTACAGGAGGTTCTTCCTCTTCTACGGGTGCAGGAGGCTCCTCAACAGGAGCAGATGGCTCTTCTAAGGGCACTGGAGGGGCTTCTGGCTCTGGCTCAGGAACAGGTTCAGGCTCTACTTCAGGTTCAGGCTGAGGCTCTGGTTGAGGCTCAGGTTCGGGTTCAGGAGTAGGTGATGGTTCAACAATTTCTGGTGGTGGGGGTACCACTACTGGTTGGGGCTGGATTACTACTACTGGTTCTGGCTGAGGTTCGGATGGAACGGGTTCAGAAGGAGCAGTTGAAGTCTCGGAAGGAGCAGTAGGTGTCTCCACTATGGTTATTGTTTGGGTTTCTTCTGGGCTGGGTAGTGGCTCAGGTTCAGGAGAAGGCGTTAAAACAGGAGTTGGTGTCTCAACTACAGGAGTCGCAGACTCAACTACGGGTGTTGGAGTCTCGCTTGGAGAAGGTGAAGGTTCGGGAGCAGCACTTGGCTCTGGACTGGGACTTACAGTAGGGGCTGGTGCTATACCGTTATAATATCTACCAATACCTGTGTAGTTATCACTGATGTAGGTTGTCCATTGACCAATGAATCCACCTTCGCAAAACAATCTTGCAATGTCACCCTTACCATTGAAGTAGGAATTGTCTGCATCCCACCCAGTAAGTGCGGTATAGGTTTCACCAGCAGGGTTGGCACAAATAATTGTTACATCTCTAGCCATTAACTCTGGTGATACTGCCTCTGCTGTAGGCATAAAGAAAAAAGAAGTTCCTAATACGAGGAACCAAACTGCAAGTAAACGGGAAAGTTTCACTTGTACCTTTCGGGTTAGTTAATCGTCATCCTCATCATCTTCATAAGGAATAGCAGTTGGATCTTTACTTGGTGTCCAATCAGGTTGCGGATATGGTGCAGTGCTCATTAGTTTTTCTCACATAACATTCTATAAATATCATCAACGCGAGTTTCAACTCGGTTGAGTCGGTCAGATACACTGCTGCCACCATTGGGCTTAAGTTCTGCAAGGTAATGTTTAACCATCCAGCGAATCATAAGAGCAAATGCACCTATAAGGGATGTGATTGAGAGAGCAAATGCAGCCCAATCTTGTGGTGTCATGGTGTTATACCGTTCTGATAGTAATTTCTACAACCCCACCAAAGCCATCAAAGCGCTTATCAGGTGGTGTCATACGAGTGAATGTAACCTGTTGTATTACTGCTTGCTGTGATTCTCCTGTTGTCAGGTCTTGCCAAGTAAGCACGTCACCTGTCTTTTCAATCTCTTCTAATAATTGTATGCGAGCATATGCTCTGCCATCATAGCCTACAACAGTATTAAATCTATCGGTTTCTATATCAAAACAAAAAACAGGGAACTGAATTATACGTTGGCGTGGTGTAGCAATAGTTGCTTTAGCCTGATAGCCCTTAAAAATTGGACCAGTAGTAGTATCTGTAGTATCACGATTAAATGTAAACTTATATGCAAGAAACTCTTGTGCTACTTCAGGTTGAGTTGTAGTTACTTCTACTGGGGCTACACCTATATTATAACTAATATGGTCATACTGTGTTTCATTTCCAGATGCTTCTGTAGCAAGAGATGACAAGGTAAAGTCACCAGATGTAAATGTACCACGTGCAATAAGACGTTTATAGTTCTTAGGTTCTAGGGTAGAATATCTAATTTTACCTGTAGTTATAGAACCAGTTGTTGATAAAACAGTAGTTGATTGTATGGCTATGCCATTGCTGCCTGATGTAGTAAAGGCTATCTGGTCTGTATTACCTACAAAATCTACGCTAGTTGCGTAACCAGTAGCACCATTAAGATATGCATCTTTAGCATAAGCAAAGCGTAAAGATTCAATCTCTACGCCTAAATCAATACGATATAAACCAGCGTAACCATTGACTGTGCCTGCAGCCCAAACATATTTATCACGGAAAGCAAAGTCACGGACACCATTGGTGTCTTCAAATATAAGTGGACCATAGGACAAGTCGCCAGTTGTATCTGAAATGGTAGCCACACGCATACCTTTATTAGTACCAATCATAAGGTAACCAAGATAGGACTCAATCTTATAAACTATCTCGCCAATAGGCAGTTGTGCTGCCACAATTCCTGATGTAAGGGTGGGCATAACACCAACAGTAGATAGAACAAACTTGTAGATGGCAGAGTTACCGCCAAGGTAACCAGCAGCATAGATGGCAGAGCCACCTTCAGAGATAGATGACCAAACCCAGTCAGCATTAGGATGTGTATATACAGGTGTAGGTAGGGCACGTGATGTTCCTTTAGAGCCAGTTAATTCATAAACGCCAGCACCGACACAAGCAACTAGACGTTGCTTTACCCAAGCCATTACTACTCGCTCACTACCAGTTGCATAGTATTCTGAGTATCCAGCGGTAGGATTAGCAATTTCACCTGAATAAATATGGTCATTGTCAGCAACAAACAAGTGTGCACCATCGGTTGTAATAGCAAGTGTTGCGGTATCTAGACCAGCAGTAACTACGTGGCTGTAAGTAACAGCAGTTCCACTAGCAGTATAATTTTTAATGGTTGTATCTGCTGGAGTCCAAGCAACTATTTTATTAGTTGAACCATCTATAACAGAGATAAGTTTATAGATACCACTGGTAACACCAGTCATATTGGCTGTCTCTTTAAGAAGAGTAACTTGTCCCTTAGTCCATACATCTACATTGTCTGAGTCAGTAAAGCGGTGAGCAACCGCTTCACCCGCAGATGGATCATAAAACTTAATTCCAGTACCATTATGAAAAGAAGACTGACTTCTTAGCCACCAACCAGTAAGTGATTGCTCACCTGGTTCTGCACCTATATCTTGTTGTTCTTTATTAAAGGGTGCAGTCTGACGAATGTATGGACGAGCATCATTAATAGCATAAAAGAATGGCAAGCCACCAACTGCTACATCATATGCTTCATTAGTGTTTTGCCAAGTAGAAGTAGATGAAACAATACCTAAGTCAATAGCAATAGAACGACCAATGCTGGCAGTTGCAGAACCTCTACCTTCGGTTATATCTCTAGTTGCCACTGCATCTCCTTAGTATATTTGTTCTTCTAATTCGTCCATTGCATCATCTATGTCCCATATAAGTGGAACTAAGTCAGTTACTAATGTGTCCATATTTTTTACCCCTAGAAATTTTTTCCTTTGACTTTCATCAAAGAGCCTTCTCTCCAAAATTCCATATTAGAATACTTGTGTTTGATGTAGTCCGATAAAATATCTGTGGATGTTTTTGAATTAGACAAAGATTTTCTTACATTATGCAAATCTTCTGGCAATCCCAAGACGGTATCATTGTCAGACTCTACTTTGTTGATATTATTAAAGTCGTGTTTATAGTCAGGTAGTTCTAGGAACTTATAAATACCAGACATTGTTTCCTCTGGCTTTGCAACCAAGTCGTTGTACTCAACAATGTGAAACATACCCTTGTTTTCTGGGTAAAAGGCAGAGGCTAAAGACAGCAAAGCCTTGTCTATATCCCCATTTGTTTCCATAAGATATTCAGCGGTTGCATCTTGAGTTGAATAGTAATTGCTAATGTACACATTTCTATTTGCAACAGATTTTGCTATGTATTCAGGGTTCATTCTTACGAATGATGAAAGAATATCAAGAATATTTCTGACGGTAAATATAATTTTTGGAGTTGGTGTTATGTATCTCTTAATTATATTAAGATTATCTGGAGTTCCCCAACCTTTTTCTCTATCAATAATTACTGGTTTCTCTACATCTACATAAAAATTGGAAATAAAAGAAGAAAGAAATTTGTTTGCTCTAACATTATTTTCTACGTTTCTATTTACGTTTTCCATATAGCAACAAGAACGCTCATATTCCCACATCAGAGAAGGCAATGGGCTTAATGGGGTACTATAAATATTTGGGTTTTGATTTAAGATTGCCGATAAAAGCGTATTGCCACTTCTTGGTAACCCTGCTAGAAAATGATAAGATTTGTCCATAGAAAAAGCATATCACCTAACTAACAGGATTACCGAAGCAATGCTTAAAATTTTAGAATGTAAATTCTTCCAGCAGCGCCTGCGCCAAATGTACCTGAACCTATTCCACTGCCATTTCCACCACCACCGCCACCGCCACCAGGTACAGTACCAGCGGAGCCGTTACCACCACCAGGACCACCACCACCACCACCTGCACCACCTGATGATTGAACAAAGGTATAAGTAGGAGTTGTACCTGTTGCACCAGTGCCACCTCGACCTGTGGAGCCTACACCTCCACCACCAGCAGAACCATTGGTATTATAAAGACCGCCAGTTGCGGTTCCACCCGCACCTGCACCGCCAGAGTAAGCATTTGTACCGCCACCACCGCCAGTAATTGACATTCCACCAAAACTTGTAGTACCACCAGCAGCACCTGCTGTTGCTCCACCTGTTCCAATAACAGCAGTCATAGAACCAGTAAGTGCAATTAAAGAACTGCACTGTCCACCAGTTCCACCGCCGCCGCCAGTACCAGAAGCACCGTTAGCACCTGCTCCGCCAGCACCTATAACAACAACATAAGCATATCCAGATGTACTTGTTCCAGTATAAGTTGTTGTACCAGCAGTTGTAATAGTATCTAAAGTACCACTAAATGCATTAGTAAGTGCTGATGCAGTTTTTGTAATAGTTATAACAATGCTTGAACCAGTATTAGTCCATACACGAATTCTGTCTGCAGCAGAAGCAAGGTTAACAGATACAGAACCAGAAACTGTTACTGCTGTAGTAACAAGAGTAGTTGAGTTTGAATAAAATTCAACAGTAGCATTTGTACTACTAACGCAACTAATTGAATAAATAGCAGAATCAAATGTAGCGCGACCCTCATACAGGGTGTTTGCTGCTGTTGCAGTAATTGCACTAGCATTAAGAGAAGATGTTACTGGGGCTGGAAATACTGAAATAGCCATTAGGAAATCTCCACTCCGCTGATATGGAATTTAACTGTAATTGCTGATGCAAGACCAGCAATAATTTTAGTTGTAGCAAGTACTTGCTTTATATCAAATCCTGCCGTTGTATTAGCAGCAATCGCTGCGTCCTTAAATAAATCAACACCGTCAAGTGTGATTGTAAACGTAGCAGCAGATGCTGCTGAGTTAGTTACCACAATGTTAGTTACAACTGCCGTAGTTGATGCAGGTACTGTGTATAGAGTTGTGCTTGATGTTGCTGCTGCTATACGAGCCAGCGCCTTAGTTTCTGTAGCCATTAGTTACTACCTTTCGTGTTAGAGTGCGCCCATAAGAAGCAGTGTCAGTTCGTCTTTCACGCTTCCTGGACCATTGAGTACGATGTCTGTTAAACCTGAAATTGTTGTTACTGTTGCACCTGAGTTAATAACTGTAGAGCCAAGAGTTGGAGCAGAGTAACTAGCAACAGTTCCCCAAGATGAAGTTGTGCCATCTGTTGTTAAATATTTACCACTATTACCTGTCTGGCTTGGTACTACATATGTTGTTGAGTCTGTAGCCACAAGAGTTTTACTAGATGGAATGGTTGTTCCATTGATAGATGTAGCAGTAGCCACACCAAGGACGGGGGTTACAAGAGTAGGGCTTGTATCCATTACAAACTTAGTGCCAGTACCAGTCTGTGATGCAATAGAAGTTGCTGAGCCTACAGATGTAATTGGACCAGTTAGATTACTAGGAGCAAGAACTACGTTATCAAGATAGTATTTAGTTACAACATCTTGTGCGTTAGTCGGGTCACCAACCCCAGTAATCTTGTTAGTTCCCATAGCAATAGCGCCAGACATAGTGCCACCAGCAAGTGGAAGCATTGTATCTGCATAGCCTTTAGTTGCTGCATCCGTGCTAACGGTAGGAGTTCCAAGACCTGTAATTTTGCTTGTTCCCATTGCAATTGCGCCAGACATAGTACCGCCCGCTAAAGGCAACTTAGCCGCTATACTGTTAGTTACTGTAGTTGAGAATGCTGCGTCATCACCAAGGGCTGCAGCCAGTTCATCAAGGGTATCTAGCGCACCAGGGGCTGCAGCAATTAAGTCTGCAATCTCTGTCTGCACATAAGCAGTAGTAGCAATTTGAGTTGTGTTGGTGTTTGCCGCTGCCGTTGGAGCAGTAGGTACACCAGTCAACGCTGGGCTTGCCAGCGGAGCGTATGTGCTTGCTGCGGTAGCAGTTGCTAGTTTAGCATCTAACTGAGTTTGAATTGCAGAAGTAACACCATCTACGTAACCAATTTCAGTTGATGAAACAGTCGACGAGATACCAAGTTTTGTCCAGTCAATAGCAGCACTTGCATTAATGTCTGCATTAAGAATAGTTCCATCAGCAATCATAGTTGATGTAACAGTACCTGTATCTGCTGCTGTAATAGCAGTTCCACTAATTTTTGTTTTAGTAATTGCAGCCGATGCGTTAATATCAGCATCTACAATTGTGTTAGCGCCAATTGCTACCGTAATACTTGCATTGCCAGTTCCATCAAATGACCCAGAAGTACCGCTTACGTCTCCTGAAAGGCTGATTGTGCGACCTGTTGCAAGAGCAGTGGCTGTTGCAGCATTGCCTGTGGTAGACCCTGATGAGCCAGTTACATTTCCCGTTACATTGCCTGTCACATTACCTGTGACATTTCCTGTAATGTTTCCAGTAAATGTACCTGCAATAGCACCAGTACCAGTAATAGTTGGGCTAGTAATAGTTGGGCTGGTCAGTGTCTTATTGGTGAGTGTCTGAGTAGTATCAGTTCCTACCAGAGTTGTTGTAGCATCTGGGATTGTAACTATACGGTCAGCCGTAGGGTCTACAACCGTAAGGGTTGTTTCAAATGCATCTGCAGTAGCGCCCTCAAATACAATGTTTCCATCACCAAGAGTGAGGCTTGTAATTGTAGGTGTTGTAATTACTGGAGCAGTTAAAGTCTTGTTGGTCAGAGTCTGAGTGTTGGTTGTACCAACCACTGCACCAGTTGCACCATGTCCTGTGGTTGCTTCGATGTGTGTATTGGCTTCAGTTAGGTCACGACCAATAACCATATGTCGGACAATTGCACCAGCAGAGTGGGCTACAGCAGTAGAACCATCAATGGCTCTAGCAATGGTAAGTGTGTTACCAGATGCGTAGTTACTTACATCTACAATTTCTTCAAGAGCCGTATCAGGGTCAATGACAACGGTATAGGTTTCACCTACTGCGGGTGTCTTACCACCCATTAGGTTAGCACCAGAACCTACTGTCATACTTACATCACCAGAGGTGATGCTGCTACTTAGCGTGGTCTGTTGTGCTCTGGACGAGTATTTTCTAGTTGTCATTTATCTGCCTATCAAAGGGAATAGTGGACACGGATAGGATATTTGTCTTGCTGTTTCTTTATTTCTTCGTTTAGTCTTTGATTAAACAAAGCGTAAACTTGTTTAGTAAGTGATTGAGATGAACCGTATGGACGCTTAGAGTCTGTCTCATCTGCCTGTGGGCTAACCATTGACGCACGTGCTGGGTCAAGGTTAGATAGCAAACGATACGTAGAACCAAGAATAACTAGGTCTTTACACGACTCTGGCAAACCAGTTTGTGTTGTAAACACATCTGCATTAGTAGAAAAAGGAGTTGGGTTAGTAGAATATACAACTTGAACAGTACGTCCTGAAGGGATGTAGTCATAGATAGATAAAGTCTGACCGCTGGTAAATGCGGTTGAGTTAGCATTACCATCAAAGCGGTAACTACGAATAGGAATCCATTCTTTGCTTGAGCCTAAGGCTTGATATGCAACAGCAAGGATAGAGCGAATATCTAAAGTAGTACCAGTAGTGGGTAGTCTAAATGCTGAAACTGCAGAGTTAGATGTAATAGTAGTTGTTTTGGCTGCAAAAATAGATGAGCCAATTGCGCTAATAGTATCGTTAATTGCTCGCTTAATCACAAAGCGTGGGAAAGTAGGAGCAATAGTAACTTTAGTACCTGCTGTATGTGCAGCAAGAGTAGTACCTAGATATGCTCTACCATAGGGAGCAATAGTTGCAGTGTTACCAACTCGGTCATAGTTATCTACCCAGAATAGTTCTTCATCAATCTCAACAATACCTTTACCTACGCTGTCGGTAGATGCAAGAGATAGGGTGATGGGTGCAGCAATCGTTGATGCTGTTGCTGCTACATCTGCTGTAATGTGAGTAGCACGATCTTGCTGAAGCGTATAACCTGAAAGGTTAATAGAGACTTCATTAATCATATCCGTTAAAGTAGTCATTATACGTTTATGCTCCTTAAGGCAGCAACTGCTGATTTGCCAGTAGTAGACGCAAGTTCATTGCAGATAGCATTAAGACCTTTGTATGCAGATGGTTGACGGTTAGCATCAGCCTTGATGTTAAGGGCTGCGTTCACACTTAGACCAGTTGTACTGGCATAGGTATTTGCTGCACCTTGTTCTGCTTTGCCAGTTATACCAGCAAGGCGATTAAGTTCTGCAGTGAGACTGCTACCATCTTTGCCTAGTGCCATTATTTAGCCTTTCGTTTTGCTGCTGCATTGTCTACAAGATTTGGGTATCGTCGTCCCGCTGCTTTTGCTCTAGCCTTTGCTGCAGCCTTTTGTGCTGGAGTTAAAGGCTTTGATTTTTTATTAGGATTTGGTTTATCCCAAAATGCTGTCTTTTTCATTTCTTAGCCTTGTTTCTCTTAGAGATTGCTGCTGCCTTTGCCCTAGCATCAGCCTTAGATGATGCACCCCAAGCCTGTAGAGATAAAAGCAATCTTGTTGGCTCACCATTTGGCTTGCGTTCTGGTCCTGGCATTCCGCCCATACGCGCTAGGAAGGATGCCCTACGTGGGTTGTCTCCAGCCTTTACAGGGGCTTTGAGAGTGCCACCCTTATAAGATGCCCTACCCTTGGCATTGAGGCCGCCTTTAGGGTTCTTGCCCTCTTTACGTGTCCAGGCTGCTGTCATTGTTTTTCCTTAGCCATACTTGTGAGTTTGATAGTAAAACTTCTGATTGTTCTTGGACTGCTCCTACAAAGGTATCTATTGACCAGCCTGGCTGAAACTCAATACCTCTAGGGTCTTCCCATAGGTAGTCATCAAATGCCATAATCCCACCTGGCTTAAGTAATCGCCAAGCAAGCACTGCATCCTGTAGCACACCTTCTGCCGTATGGTCTCCATCTATGTAGATGAAGTCATAGGTTGTTTCTTCTATAGAGCGAAGAAACTCTTTGCTATCCATCTTGTACTTAATTACATTAGGACGAAAAGCAATTCGTGAATCATATACACGTTCAACATCTAGCCAGTTCATCTCTTTATGTTCTGTCTCATCTGAGCCAGTCCAGATGTCTACATCCTCTAGCACAGAGTTCTTTGCGGTAAGTACATTATCTACCAACCACGCAGTAGCATCACCAGTAAAGGCACCAATCTGCAGAAACCTTAAACCCAACTTGCCAGCAAGTGGCAGTAGTTGTGACTCAAAGTTTTCTTTTGCAGTCATCTCAAACCAGTTAGGATATTTAGTCTGCATAACCCTTACCTCTACCAAAAGCATCATAGTAGTTCTCGTCCATATTGAATCGCTTCATATGTCCTACGGTTGCAGATGTATCGCACCAGAGAGGAATCTCTGCCTTGTTTACTACTGCAAAGAAGTAGATGTCCTCACCAGTAAACTGCTTGTTAGCACCTACTTCTGTAAAGAACGGAACATTTGGTAATGCTTCTTTGATTCTTGTTATTACGCTGCGGTGCATAAGGCAAAAGCCCATACCAGCAGCACTTACTTTAATAAAGGCATTCTTTGGCAATGGGTCTAACCTTCTAATCCCAATACCAAACTCTGCCTCAGCAAACTCATAAACAGTTGCTAACGGCTTCATCAATGGTTGCTCTGGTTCATTACTTGTAAAGTAAACACCAGTAAGCAATGGTATATCTTTGGCATCTCTGCGATTCCAAAGTTTAAGAAACTTCTCTGGAGTAATCATAATGTCAGAGTCAAGCCAGAGTAGCCAATCAGATTTGTTATTGTCATACCAGCGATTGACTAACATCTCTCGCTGCTGTGCTATCTGATTACCGTGGGCACGAAGTGACCCACAGAACTCTACGCCTGAGTTTATCAGGGTATCTACGACACCTTCCATAAACTTGCCATCTACCATACCATTGTCGCACCAAGCGACTGCTAAGGTTTCTTTCTTATTTTTAGGCATTGTCCCCCTGCTTTCTTATTTACTCTTACGAATTGCTCCGCCACCAAATAAACCGCCACCACCCATACCGCCACGAGCGCCACGAGGACTGCGACCACGGAATCCTTGCATATTGTC
>Ga0209401_1002489_pt1 | contig 11911 bp, 15 predicted proteins | sample M_140807_MF_Meta_FD_187318 | JGI IMG/M metagenome (GOLD analysis project Ga0209401, IMG submission 187318) | Freshwater microbial communities from Lake Montjoie, Canada to study carbon cycling - M_140807_MF_MetaG (SPAdes) (version 2) | ecosystem: Environmental > Aquatic > Freshwater > Lake...
GATTTTGCGTAGGTCTCAATGAAGTTTGATGCTCTTAGACTATAAAGTGGTCGGTGGCGTTTAGAACTCTTATTCAGAACATATAGACCTAGTTTACGACTGATCTTAACAAATATTTTTCCAATTTTTCTTTGTAGTGTTTCTCTATTCTTCTCGTGATTGAAAAATAGATATTCATTACCAGTGATACGAGGATATCTTCTACATATTCTTCTCAAATAAATGTCTTTAGCAATTGGATGACTTGGTAATGGATTGTTGTTCTGTTGTACTTTTCTATGTGGTGGATCAATGACTAGAATTTCTTGTCGTTGAATAGATGTAATTATTTTAACGTCATTATGTGTAAGTGATAAAAATTCTTTACCTGGTCTTAATGGTACAAAATAAAGAAAGTTTACGATATCTGCGATCTCATCATAGTGAGGATATCTTAAATCTGTCTTAGATATTCTTCTTAACTCATTTGTAATCTGGTGAATTTCATCTTTCGTATAAGGTTGAAAACTAGAAGGTTTTTTATATTTAATCTTAGGAAAGGTCGGCACTAATTGAACTGCGTTTAATTCAATTGCTTTTTTGAAGATGCCTTTGATGATTGTAAAATAGTTATTAATTGTTTTTGGTTCTTTTTTATTGGTAATTAAATTCATCTTAATCTTTTCAAAATGTTCTGTGTGAATGTCTTTAATGTTTAAATCGCCAATGACATTATCTATTTCTGTAAAGTAACGAGTGTTTGTAGAGTGAACTAGATTGTCATCTATTTCTTTTAGATTTGCTCTTTCTAATAATTCTAAATGATACTTATTGTAAAAATATCTACAGATCATATTAGGAATAACAGTGTGCTTTTTCTTTAGAATTGGAGTGCCGTTTTTGTTTGCTAGAAAATCTAACCAAACTTCTTTTGCTTTTTTAGTTGCGAGTCTTTCGTCTGCTGTCTTTAGAGATATTAATTTAAAACCATCTTTTGATAGTTCTCTACCTACATAAAACTTTGCGTAGTAGTTTTTACACTCGTATTTTTTACTGTTTTTAACTGTAGTTCTTTTAATTAGAGTTAACGTACTACAGTTTTCTAAGTGAATTAATTTTGTGATTTTAGTCATTTGAATTTGGTACTGATTTCTCAGCAGTAATCAATATTTACTACTGCTGAGAATTAGAATGATAAATTATTCTTTTATTCCAATTAATTTATGCATTTCTTTTTTAATTGAATTAGCAACATCAAATTTTTTTTTCTTAAAATAGAAATTATATCTTTTTTTAAGTGATAAATATTGTTGTCGTATTTCAATTTTTTTATAGTCAGATTTAATCTCTGAATCTGACAATACAAAAAGTCTTGAAGAATTATAAAATTCTTCGTAAGATAATATTTTTTTCATAGAAAATTATAATTATAACTTTCTTCCGCGATTATTACCGTACCTTCCATACAAACGACAAAGATGTTTCATTGTTTCTTCATGCTCTTCTTTTTCGTTGTCGCACCAATCATCACTCATTGTGTTTCCAATTTTTTCACCTAAGAAATAAATTGCTGATGCTAATGCTTCTTGCTCTTGATTAGTTGTGAAAGTGTCAAAGACAATAACAAGTTCGTTATTATGTTCTTTTTTTAACGTTTCTATATCTTCTGACTCGTTATACTCAACTGCATTAAAGTTACCGATATATTGTTTTATATAGACTTCAATATCTCTATAACGATATTTAAATTGTTGATTTTTTTGTACTGCTTCAACGTGCAGTTTTTGTTGTGTGTTCATTGTTTATCTCAGCGATTGATTAAATTTTAATCAAAGATATCGCGCTTAAAACTTTGATTAAGAATCTTCAAAACACAATTGTCTCAAAGACAACTATAATTTAACACGAAGAGAAGGTTAAAGAACTGACAGAACTAGGAGTACCTAATGCTGACAGTTGGAAATGGTTATTTTTTATATTTTAAAGAATTATCGTAATGACCTGGGAAAGTTCCTTCAGAAACATTTGAGATAATAATTTTTGCTTTTTGTAAATAGCGTGAAATTCTTCTAACTAACATATCATCTTTGCCTACGTCATTTATCTTTCGTTTAAATACAGAATTCCAAATTTTGTCTCTCACAAAGAATGTTGGCAAATTCTTTTTATTTAATTTTCTTATTTGTCCACCTTTTCTATTTCTGTAAATTTTTCTTCTATATGCAATTAAATAACTTCTTAATTTCCACATTCTTTTTAAATAATTATCTTTAGGATTTTTGTTTAATCGTATATTTGCCTTGAAAGTCTGAAGATATAATTCAAGTTCGAACCACCTAATTGCTTTAGTAGAGACCTGATATTTATTAATATCTTTGAAGTGTTTCCCTTTAAGTATTTTTCTTACCTGTAGTATATTGTAAGCAGTCGGATTTGTTATTGGTAATTCAATAAGTATTTTAAAAGGATTATGTTTGTATATAAGAGAATTATAATTTTTAATCTCTTTAACTGGTTCTAAATCAGAAGCAAAAAGATCGTGAAAATACTTTTTGTACCAACTATCAAATTTATCATTTTTAACTGAGTTTAAATCCCAACCTTTGTATTTTTTTTCATTTACTTGATAGTTATTTTGTAAACAAAATTTTAAGTATTCAAACCAAACTCTATAAACATTTTTTCTATGTATTATGTATTTGTTATCTTTGATTTTAAGTTTTAAATCATATTCACCAGGCATACATAATTCATAGTTAGAATTTAATATTTTTAAAAGAAAAAGAGATAACGCTTGATATACCTTAATGGAATCGTACCATTTTATCTGTGAGTTCTCACATTAAACAAAAGAAAGGATAAAAATGACAACTTATTTTTACGGAAGGAACAGTGATATCGAAAGTTTTGATAGAGGTAGTTCTATAGATACTCAACTTTCAAAAGTACAATCGTATGCAAATATTAAAGATCTAAAAATTGATGAACATCTAACAGAACAAATCTCTGGAACGGTTCCATTCGAGAAAAGAGAAAAAGGTTTCGAATTATTACAAAAACTTAAAAAGGGAGATCATATTATTTGTTCTCATCTTGATAGATTTTCCAGAAACACATTAAATCTTTTAACTTTAGTCGAAAAATTTAAACGTCAAAAAGTATCACTTCATTTTGTTGATATAGGTGGAGAAGTAACAGGTTCAGATGCAATTGGTGGTGTATTTCTTAAACTATTGTCAGTGTTTGCAGAGTTCTACGCAAAACAAATATCTGAAAAATCAAAGGCAACTAAACAAAGAATGATTAAAGAAAATCGTTATACAGGTGGTAAAAAAAAGTTTGGTTGGGATATTGATGATAATGGGTTTTATATTCCTTGTGAAAAAGAACAGTCGTTAATACGTTTAATGAGAGTAATGCGAAAACAAGGGAAAACTTTTAGAGAAATTTCAAATGCAATGACAACATCAACACGTAAAAAGTTTCCGGTTTCTTGGGTATTTAAGATTTTAACTAGAGAAGAAAATCAACAGTTATTAAAGGTTGCTTAAATATTAAATATAAATTTTTTAAAAGTTATATTTGCAAGAATAAAATTATTGTAAGATTAATAGTAAATTTTTGATTAAAAAATAAGTTAAATGAAAAATAAAGAACTACAAATTAAAGATAAAAGTAGAGTTTCAAATTTTGGTGAAGTTTTAACTTCTAAAAGAGAAGTTTTAGATATGTTAAATTTAGTTAGTACAGAAATATTAAGACTAGACTCTAGATTTTTAGAACCAGCATGTGGTGATGGAAATTTTCTTATCGAGGTTTTAAATTATAAACTAAAAATTCTTGAAAAAAATTATAGCAAAAATCAATATGAATTTGAAAAATTCTCAGTTCAAATTTTTACAACCATTTATGGAATAGATATTTTAGAAGATAATATAATTTCTGCTAGAGAAAGATTATTTAATCAATATTTTGATTTATATAATAAAAAATTTAAATCTAGTATTAATAAAAAATGTGTAGAATGTATAAAATATATTTTAGAATTAAATTTAGTACATGCCGATGCATTATCATTTAGAGAAATTAAAAATAATAAATTTATCGTTTTTTCAGAATGGAGTTTTATAAATGATAGAATTAAAAGAAGAGATTTTGAATTTAAAAACCTTATAGATTATTCTCCATTTGAAAAGGGAACTTTATTCTCAGATTTAGGTGAAGAAGTAATTATTCCATCGCCTGTTAAAGATTACCCTTTAATTCATTTTTTGGATATAATTCTAAAAAATGGAACTAAACAAAAATTATAACCCTGATATTTTAACCTGTATTTCAAATTTAAGTAGTGACGAAGTTTTTACCACACCAGAAATTGCTAAATTAATATTAGATAATCTTCCAAGAGAATTATGGGAAGATGAAAATGTAAAATTTCTAGACCCAGTATGTAAAACTGGGGTTTTTTTAAGAGAGATTACTTCTAGACTAATTAATGGTTTAGAGAAGAGGATACCAAATCTTGAAAAAAGAATTAATCATATTTTAAGAAATCAAATTTATGGTTTAGGTATCACTGAATTAACTTCATTAATATCTAGAAGAACTTTGTACTGTTCAAAATATGCAAATAGTGAACTTTCTATTTCAAAATTTAATGATGTCGAAGGAAATATCAAATTTATTAAAAGTTCTCATAAATGGAATTTAAAAAATATTTGTGATTTTTGTGGAGCAAGCAAAGAACTTTATGATAGAAAAATAAAATTAGAGAATTTTGCTTATTCCTTTATACATGAACAAAATCTCGATAATATATTTAATATGAAATTTGACGTAATTATAGGTAATCCACCATATCAAATGAGTGATGGTGGTGCAGAGGCAAGCGCAAGACCAATTTACCAAAAGTTCGTAGAAACTGCTAAAAAATTAAATCCAAGATATTTAACAATGATTATCCCTTCAAGGTGGTTTTCTGGAGGCAAGGGGTTAGATGATTTTAGAGAAGAAATGTTAAATGATAAAAGAATTTCAAAAATTTTTGATTTTCCAAATTCCTCAGATTGTTTTCCAGGTGTAGAAATAAAAGGAGGTGTGTGTTATTTTTTATGGGAAAAAGATTATTCAGGAGATTGTGAGATAACTAATATTAATAATAATAAAAAAAATTCTTTTAAAAGACCTTTATTAGAAAAAAACTTAAATTTTTTTATTAGATATAATCAATCTATTTCTATAATTAGAAAAGTATTAGAATTTAATGAAAATAAATTTAATCAATTAGTTAGTTCTAGAAAATGTTATGGTTTGCCAACTAACTTTAGAGGCAAAACAAAAAATGATAAAAATAGTATAAAAGTTTATCAAAATGGTGGTTCTGCTTACATAGATGAAGATAAAATTTACATTGGGAAAGAAAATATACAAAAACATAAAATATTTATTACAAAAGCATATGGTGCTGGAGAAGGTTTCCCGCATCAGATTTTAAATACACCTTTTTATGGAGAACCAAACGCTATCTGTACTGAAACTTACATAGAAATAGGACCTTTTAAATCTAAAAAGATTTGTGAGAATGTAATAAGTTATATTAGAACCAAATTTTTTAGATTTTTAGTATTGATGATTAAAAATACTCAAGATGCAACAAAGGGAGTTTATAGATTAGTTCCATTACAGAATTTTGAAGCAGACATAGACGACGAATTTCTATTTAAAAAATACAAACTTAGTAAAGTAGAGATAGAATTTATAAATGAAATGATAAGACCTATGGAGTAAAATGAAAAAAGATTTTTTTCCAGAAAAACCAGATAATAGTCCTAAAATATATGCATACACAGAAAATACCCCTGAGTATAAAGACTTAATAAAAATTGGATATACCGCAAGGTCTTTAGACGAAAGGATGAAGGAGCATTATCCTACTAGAGGTCCTAATAATGTCAAAAGATATGAGGTTTTATTATTAGAATCCTCAATGCGAAATGATGGTTCTTATTTTGTAGATAGAGATGTCCATAAAATTCTAGTTAATAATGGTTACAAAAATGTCGGTGGTGAATGGTTTAATTGCAAAATTAATGATGTAAAAAGTGCAATTGTTTCTCTAAAGGAAAATGTAAAATTTGATACAAGAAGAAATAAGAACTTTAGTTTAAGACCCGAACAAAAAGATGCTATAGAAAAAACTTCCAAATATTTTAAAAATTATCATTCTGTAGAAAAAAAAACTCCCCATTTTTTATGGAATTGCAAAATGAGATTTGGAAAAACTTTTGCAACTTATGAACTCGCTAAAAAAATGCAATGGAATAAGGTGCTTATTTTAACTTTCAAACCTGCAGTAGAAAATTCTTGGAGAGATGATCTTTATTGTCATATAAATTTTAAAGAATGGCAGTTTGTCTCTAAAGATACAAATTCTTATAATGATATAGATAAGTTCAAACCTTTTGCATGTTTTGCTTCTTTTCAAGATTTTTTAGGAAAAAATTCAGCAGGAGGTATTAAAATTAAAAATAAATGGGCACATAAAATTAAATGGGATTGTATAATACTTGATGAATATCATTATGGTTCTTGGAGAGATACAGCAAAAGAATTATATGAAAACGAAGACAGTAGAGAACAAGCGTTAGCAGTTGGAGAGGGCATTGAAAATTGGGATGAAAATATCTCTCCATTAAAAACTAGTCATTATTTATATTTAAGCGGAACTCCATTTAGAGCGATTGAATCAGGTGAATTTATTGAAGAGCAAATTTTCAACTGGACCTATTCTGATGAACAAAATGCAAAAAATAATTGGAAAGGTAAAGATAATCCTTACAAATCTTTACCTAGGATGGTTATGATGACTTATCAATTGCCAGAACAAATTACCCAAATCACATCAACAGGTGAGTTTAATGAGTTTGACTTGAATGTTTTTTTTAAGGCAAAAGGTGAAAAGGATAAGTCGGAATTTATATATAAAAATGAAGTTCAAAAATGGTTAGATTTAATTAGAGGTTCTGGTTTTGAAAATATTTATGATAGTTTAAGACTAGGAATTTCAAAACCTGTTTTGCCATTTTGTGACACTAGACTATTAGACGCTTTATCACATACTTTTTGGTTTTTACCATCAGTTTCATCGTGTTATGCGATGAAAAATTTATTAATGGAAAGACAAAATACTTTTTTTCAAGATTATGAAGTAATTGTTTGTGCAGGAGCAGAAGCGGGTATTGGAGTAAAATCTTTAAAACCAGTTTTAGAAAAAATGAACAATCCTCAGAAATCTAAATCAATCACATTATCATGTGGAAAGTTAACTACTGGAGTTACGGTAAAACCATGGACAGGTATTTTTATGTTGAGAAATACAACTTCACCAGAAACTTATTTTCAAAGTGCATTCAGAGTTCAATCTCCATGGACTATACCTCTTGAAAATAAAAATGATGTTAATGAAGAATTAATATTAAAAAAAGAATGCTATGTCTTCGATTTTGCTCCTAATAGGGCATTAAGATTAGTCACAGATTATAGTTGCAGATTAAATATAAATGAAAGTAATCCAGAGTCAAAAGTGGATGAGTTTATAAAATTTTTACCGATACTTTGTTTTGATGGTTCATCAATGAGGCAAATAAATGCCAATGACGTATTAGATTTTGGAATGTTAGGAACATCAGGTTCTCAACTTGCAAGAAAATTTGGAAGCGCAAGATTAGTAAATGTAGATGATATGACTTTAAAAAGATTATTAGATAGTCCAGAATTATTAGATGCATTAATGAATATTGAAAGTTTTAGAAATTTAAATTCCGATTTAGAAAAAATTATCAATAAGTCTGAAAAAATTAATAAAATTAAAAAAGATAATAATGATGATAAACTATCTAAAAAAGATAAAAAAGAATTAAGTGATGTAGAAAAAGAAATTAAAAGTAAAAGAAAATTATTTCAAGAGAAATTACAAAAATTATCAACAAGAGTTCCTGTATTTATGTATTTGACAGATCATCGAGAAGAAACACTTAAAGATGTTATTACAAAGATTGAACCAGGTTTGTTTAATAAAGTAACCGGTATCAGTGTAGATATATTTGAAAAAATGGTAAGTATTGGTTTGTTTAATTCGACATTAATGAACTCAGCAGTTTTTGCATTTAAAAGATATGAAAACAGTTCTCTTGCTTATGCAGGAGGTTTTACAAAATTTAAACCTCATGAAATAGGTTTATTTGATACTAAAATTTCAACTGAAGAATTTTTAAATTCAAAAAACTAATATCCTTAATGGCAGATAAAAATAAAGTTTACATAATTAGTCCAAGTGACCTTACATATATTTGTTATCACTGTGCTTATTTAAAAAAAAACTACAACATATATAATTCAGGAATTTCTGCAGGAATTACATCAACATTAGATGGAATAGAAAAAGAACATTTTTTAGGAGACTGTAAAAAGATTAGTCAAGATTTGCCTGATGGTGAAGTAATAGATCCATATAATATAATTTTTTTCTCAAAAGAACTTTTAGATAACAAGCAAAGACCTTTTAGATTAAAAGGAAAAGGTGATGCTATTATAAAATTTTTAGATGGAAACGCGGGAATTGTAGATTTTAAAACGTCTAAATTTAAAAGAGAAGAAAATAATAAAACTGATAAATTTTCAGATGACAATTTAAAAAGTAAAGTTAATGAGTATAGTCCCCAACTACACGCATATAGTCTTTTATATTCTAATTTAGAAACAGATGAAGATTTTTTAGCAGAAAAAAGTACTGCAAAAACAGCAGAGAGCAAAAAGGAAAGTGTTAGAAAAAAATTAGAAAAAATTAACAACGTATCTATAAAAGCGGCAAAAACATTAGGTATTGTTTTTATATATCCAGATGGAGTTATTGAAAGTAACCGTCTGGGAGTTTATTTTTCGTATCAATATGAACCTTTAAAAGTCGATATGAAAAACTTTAAAGATTTAATCACTAATTATTTAGATGTTTTGTATAAAAAAGAACCGCCACCTATACCCGAAAGTTGCGGAACTAAAGCGGGAAAATCAATGAAGAAGTGTCTTTCTCATAGTTTTTTTTATGATGTAAAAAAATTAAGAGATTTAGATAAAGTTAATTAAAAAAATTAATTCAAATCTTAGAACTCACGTACCTTCTCATTGCACCCTCTACGATTTGACTATATTTTCTCATATCTTTATTGGCGGTTTGTTTAAATGTTTCAAAGACATTTTTATCAACTGAAAATGTAACAAGTTTCTTTTTTACCTTTTGTGTTTGATTAAACATTTTAATCCTCAAATTTAACAATTGTTTTCTTTTTAACTTTATTCATCGCAATGACGCGATCTCGTTCAAGTAAGATAAGATTTGTAAATCCATTCAGAATTGCCATAAAATATGGATTATATCTGTCTTTTAATAATTCAGAATATGCATCGGTAATTGCTACTGATGGATGCATATCAAAATGACCCAGTATGTTTTCAAACTGCCGTTCTAGTTCCTGTACTGATAAAATATTATTAATAGGTGGTACATCATCTTTCTTTTCAACCACTTTTATAATTGCCTGTTTTAGTGTGTAATTCATTTAAATAACCCTTCCTAGTTCTTTACTTAATCTTTTAATTTCAAATAACATTTGTCCCAGAATTCCTATTTGTACAAAAGGATCTCTAGTTTTTTCATAGTCAGATATTAATTTTTTAATCTTATTCATTTATTCCTTTTTCTAGTTTAGTTGCTCTTGACTCATTTAGATACTCATCTTGCGTAAACGTCTTTGTTCTAGACAAGACTCTGCCTACACAGACCAAAAAATCATCTGTTATAGATTTGAGTCTTGTAGTCTTGCGTATAACGTTCCGCCTTAGACCTAACACCAAGTTCTTTGAAGTGATTAAAACGCAGAAACGGTCGTGTTTCACTGCGCTGGATAAATCCAGAAACTTCTAACTCTGCCGGACACCTTTACTTTTGTCTGCCGACGCTTGACTAGATTATGATGTTAGAGATAACCTAGTTCAATGGGATTTGACAGTCAGCGTCTCACCCACGTTTTTCACATACACATAATAAAATTCAAACCGATATGACGACGTTTTAAATCACTTCAACTTACGTCATTATTTTCAATTTTTAATAAACTAACAAAAGTTTATTATTTCTATTTATACAAGTTCTGATCTTCAGATTATCTACGCGGTCAAAATACGATCTTACGCAGGTTTTATTCTATGTGTTAGGAACGATTTAAACGATATGGACGGGTTTTATTTAGTTTTATGTAATATCTATCGTTTTGAGATTTTTTGTTGAAACCAATCAATCCTGGTAAGTTTTGAATTGCATTAAACTTCAAACTATTTTATAAATTATTCAAGACGTTTGACGTAACCTTGTGATGTAATGTTAGATTGGTCTTAAGTAGTAAGTCTTAATACTTTATGCGTATATTTTGTATACGTGTCTCATACACATTCCAAGTTTTCAAACTTCTAGCAAACTAACTAGAAAGGAAAAAAACTATGGATCGTTCAAAAATAGGTCAATTTTTTAAAGATACTTTTAAAAAAGATGACAGCAATACCCCAATAAAATCAGGAGAAATAATCAATTTTATCTTCGCGAGATACAGTTATAAAGAAAGAGAAGAACTTATGAATTTCATTGATGATTTTATTATTCGTGAATTTAACATTAAAGAGTCCAATTTACCGTGGTTAAATTCAACTCATAAAGATCGGGAGGAAGATTGGGCAAATTTCTTCGTATATTTTCGTTTAGCAGTTGCTAGAATATTAGATCAAGGTCTTACTCATAAAAAAAAAGAAAAAATACTAAACTAATAAAAAATGAAAGATTTAACAATTATAATGTTAACTGCAGACAAAGTTGCTAAAAAAAAATTTAGCAAATTAAATATTAAAGAAAACGATCTAAATATTTTATCAGAAATCTACGATTTTTTTTATAATTATATTGATTCGTTAACATTAGATATCAACGCTAAAGAAAAAGAAAAAATCTTTAACAAAAATACAATTAATTTATGTTTTAAAACTTACTTGTACCAGCATCATCAATTGAAAATATCAAATGAATTATTAGAAAAAATTTACAAATGAGAAACGAAATAGAACCAAAACTCAAATATCCTCGTAAAGAAGCAGAATATTATCGTGAGGAAATAAAGAGAATTTTGCGTGGTTTAACTTACAAAGAAAAATAGTTTTTACAGATTTTCACGATAAGATTGAGGTAATAGATGTTAAATTATTAAAATTTAATAATTGAAATCAGTACAAATAACTTTTTAAGTATGAAGGTAACTTTAATAAATATAAAAAAAACTATTTACTCTGAAGGTATATAAGTTTAAAAATTAATTAGAATAATGAAAATTTTACCTCTTCTTATATTCTTTTGTTTATTTCTAATTATTTTTTTTATTTATTTTTTTGTTTTGAGTGGTCTATTTTCTAAATTTAAGGAGAAAAAATATTTTAATTTTTATTTAGTTATTTTGATATTTATTTTAATATCGACATTTGTACCTAGTGTAGATGCCATATTAAATGATCCAACTAGTGCCAAAAAGCAAATATTTATATTTGTATTTTCTTTTTTGATGCCAGTTTCACTAAATTTATTATTACTCTCCGAAAAGGGTAAAAAAACATTTATATATAATTACATTATTAAAAATAAAGTTTTTATTTTTGGTGTTCTTATTTCCACACTCACAATCATATTTTTTTTAGCAAAAAGATTTAAACTCTTTTAATCATATAAAATATTCTCAGGCAGACAACTTTCTAAAATAGGCAGACAACTTCTTCTGGAAGCATTGATTTTACTATACTAGTGAGGTATTCAATTCCCTTCACCCGCTCCAAATCAGCAAGT
>Ga0209401_1002490_pt1 | contig 11910 bp, 10 predicted proteins | sample M_140807_MF_Meta_FD_187318 | JGI IMG/M metagenome (GOLD analysis project Ga0209401, IMG submission 187318) | Freshwater microbial communities from Lake Montjoie, Canada to study carbon cycling - M_140807_MF_MetaG (SPAdes) (version 2) | ecosystem: Environmental > Aquatic > Freshwater > Lake...
GAAATATAGTTAAACAAGGTGGCCATTAATATAAATAAATACTATATAATTAAATACTATATAATTAAACAAGGTTGCCGTTAATACAAATAAATACTATAATTAAATAATATATTTATGTAATTATAATTAAAATTTATTATATTCATAGCTATAGCTATAGCTGTAGATATAGCTAATGACAAGCGCGTTTATTGCTAAAATATGTCAAAATATATAATTATAAATTAACGTTGTATTAATTTTATTTTAATGAAAACATAAATGACAATTATTATTGTAAAAAAAAGGAGTAAATTCATATTCTTGAAAATATTTGCTAAACCTAAAAACACAATCATAACACATAAAAGATAAATTATGTCCCATTTAATTTTGCCATTTTCACTTCCCCCTCCACTTTGATGATTACTTAATACTGTGTACTTAAATAACAAAAAGAATAAAACGACGGTAATTACCAATAATATAATGTATCTAGTATAAGATTCCGTAGTAAAAATATCCGTGTTATTAATTTCTTGCTGTAATGAATCCGTATTTTTTAAAACATTATCAATTTCTTTTCTTTCGTCAATCAAAACCTTATAATTTTTTCCTAATACTTTGTGTTCTTTAATATTTTTTTTAATTTCGTTTCCATAGGTTTGGGAAGTATCATTAATAACAACAATAATTTGATTATTTATATCGATTAATTGAGCATTAAGGTTTTCTAATTGCGATTGGTATTTTTGCGTTTCTGGAGAAGTTACAGTAGAGTCACTATTACTAATGGAATTATTTAATGATTCGATGTATTTTTTGTACGTGGTTTGATATTTGGATAACACAACATTATATTGATTTGTTAAAGATTGTATTTGGGAAATTGCCTCACTCATTATATATAAAAATGAGAAAACAATTCATTATTTATTTTTATTTGTTTTTATTTATTTTTATTTGTTTTTTATTGTATTTTATGTTAAAGCGTTCATAACGTAAACGCCAATTCCAATAATTACAAAAATGAATAGTATAAAAAATAATGATGTTTGAATTGCTACTTCGGTATTTGCGTTGTCTTGAGAATTTTTAGTAATAATTGCTAAAATAATAAAAAATATTATTGTAAGAGCGGCAAGAAGAGTATATTTGAAATAACTTGTGTTTGTTGTTATACTTCCAACGGTTTCCTCATTTTGATTTTTTTCAATACTATTAATCATATTATCAATCATTTTTCTCTCTTCAATTAACTTTACATATCTGTTTTTTAAAAGTTTGTCGTCTATTATATCATCGTTTGTATATTTTACAAATTCTGATTCAGCCTTATTGACTGTTGAAACAATTTGATTGTTTATTTCTGTTAATTTATAATTCAATTGAGAGAGAACCAACAAATATTGTGTTATCTGAGGAACAAGCGCGGTTACTCCCTGTGCGGCTGGTTGTAAATTTCCTTCTCCGGATACTAAATTACATGTATTTGTTTGAGAATTGAATGTTGCCCCAGTACAATTCGCTGTAGAATAACAACTAGCCCTACATACCTCAATCGTAGAATTGGGGAGCGTCATAATTGGATTTCCAGTATATCTTGTATTATACACGTTGACAATATCATAAGGAGGCGGTGTAAGATTTGAATTTATACTGCTACATGCTTGACCTACAACGGATGAATTGTTGTAAGCATCTGTATAACCAATTTGACCATTTTCATATGAAAAAGAACCCATTGTTAATAAAGGTGGATTTGTTGGAATAAGATTATATGGTTGCGAGTATTCAGATAACCAGGGTAAGTTCACTTGAATTACATTGTTTATGGAAGGACAACCTAATGTTTTTAATTGATTCAAAGCATTTTGCGCATACTCCTCTTCTTGAATAAGATTACTCGTTGCTACATTCAGATTATTAACAGACGCGCTTAGGTTATTGTTTGCCAAATTGAGTGAATTTTGCGATATTTCTAAATTTCTTTCTGCTTCATTCAACGCTGCGGTATCATTATTTATTGTATTTTGTAATGCTACCGTCTGTTGCGTATTGACATGATTATTAGAAGCTCCAAACATATTTGCCAAACTATTCGCAAATCCGACGCCGCTAGAAGAAACCGCCTGATTATACGCTGCGTCTGCTTGATTAAGTTGTGCTGTATCATAATTTACAGTATTTTGATTATTGTTTACATTATTCTGGTCAGTATTCACAACAGATAGATTATAATTTACAACAGATTGGTCGTTTGATTGTATTGTTTGATCTGTTGATATAGTTTCATTTAATACTGGAAAAAAACTGTATAAATAAACAGATCCGTTTATTGTTACGTAAGCTATTTCTCCTGTAGTAAATTGAATATTTTGATTCAAATATGGATTTATTTTCCATTCCGATTTAGAAAATGTATCTAAGTCTTGTTGAACTTGGTTGTACATATTTAAAACGTTAGTATATTCGGATGTAAGATTTTCTAAACTTAATATTAAAGAATCTGTTTCTTTATTATTTACCTTTTTGTATTTCATTTGTATATATATATTATAGTAAATAAAAAGAAAACTCAACACTATACTTTTTACTTTATTCTACTATACTTTATTTTACTTTATTCTACTATACTTTTTTACATTTGTTGTAATTATAAAAAATATAAGAGCTTATTATAGAGAATAATACAAATATACTATATTCATAAGTATTTGATAAAGAGTACGCGTTACTGATCGTTTTTACAAGCTCTAAATTATTTCTATATTTACAGTCTTTTTGTTGCGCTTTAAAACTATCACATGAGTCAATAAAATGTTTATTTTTAAAAAACTCCATGTGTTTTTTTATGGATTCATTTTGATAATCTGATATATATTTATTGTTATGATAATTCATTTTTTGTTTATTAGAATAAATTCTTAACATATTTTATTTAATAAAATACGTTTATATTATATTTATTTTTATAATTATTTTTACATTTATTTTTGAACTATATTTTTAACAGTAAATATTTTTTTACAAGCAAATATACCAATTACTATACCTATGAATACAGTAATATTACTAAGATATTTTGACCTGTACATTTCCGTATACTCATTAATTCGTTGTTTAGAACTATCCATATTACTATCTACGCTACTTAGTTCTTTTTTTAATTTTTCATTTATCTTTTTTTGTTTTTGAATATTTTTATTTAAAATAATTAAATCTTTATTAATAGTTTCTATGTTTTTTTGTATATCATTCGTCGTCATAAATAATTGCGTGTTTGTGCTTATAACATTATTTCTAGCATTATAATAAAAATTTTTATATTCTTCTGATGCCGGAGCCATATTATAAAAAACATAAGCCTTTTGAAATTCATCTAATAGTAAAGGCATTGTTTCATTTAAATTATTTAATTTACTAGCAAAACCCGCAGGCTTTTTTAAAACATTCATATTTCCATTTTGATTTGTATTAGTATTAGTGTAGGACTCTAATTCCATATTAGATTGTGAGAAAAGAAAATCTCTATTCTAAAATGTTTTTTAATTCAAACAAAAATTAAAAATCTTCATCAAAATTAATCATTTTGTCTAGATAATCAGATGTCTCTGGATAGCCTCCAATAAAAATACCGTCATTGAAAATAATTGGAAAGGTTTTATAATTTACTTTACACGTTTTCTCAATAAAAAGCAAAAAATTCTCTCTATCTTCTATTAAATAATCATCACAATCAATTGTTTCATATAATAACTTTTTTTCTTGAAACAATTTTTTCACTTTACTACAAAAATGACAACCGCTTTTTGTATAAACAGTGAATCCAGTTTTAGAAGGCTCCTTAAACTCCATTATATACAATATAAAATTCCTTTAAAATATTTTTTATATAAATTTTCAAAAATAAATGTTTTATATAAAAATTAAACACAGGCTCTATAATAATCAGACGTAACCGCGGTTTTGCTAGATCTTACTATATGACATACTTGTCCCGGGCGCATACAAATAACTTGCGCAACAGGGTCAAATCTAGAAATCTCAGGAAATTGCGTTTTATCTTTAATATTGTATTTTTTCATTACTTCTTTAATTTCATCATCTGGCATAACGCGGTGGTACGGTACAAGACTATGTTCTAAGATATTAAACTGTAATCTTTTAATGCTTTGTACGATAATAAAAATACCGTCTTTTTCCCAAAAATGTTTCAAATCATTCATTAATGTCTCATTCATGTCATCTTTTGTAATTATAAAAAGGGTATCGTCTTTTGTTAAAATTTGTTCTAAATTAAATAAATCGTCAATCATATCTTGTATATTGGATTGTCGAATTGTTTTTGCTAAATAATAACGTATGTATATTTTAGCTTTTCTTTTTGTAAGAGGATCTTCTTTTGTCATTTCCAAAAGCATATCTAATTGGTTATTTTGGTTCATAGAATTAACTTCATTTATAGAGAAATTTGAATAATCTTCTACATTATATCCTTGTTTTGACATCAAATCAAGAATAATTTTTCTTGAAGTGTGAATAGAAGATATTATACTGCTCAAATTTTGACTTGCCATTATTATATTATAATATATTTCATAGCTATATTTTTATTTCATTTTTATTTTTATATTATTTTTATAGAGTTATTTTTTTAGTTTCTTGGTTTGAACTATTTTCAATATTTTCATTTTGACCAACAACGTTGAAAGATACCTTTTTCTCGGAGTTAGTCTCATTATTTTCAGGGGTTCCTTCCTTTTCTTCTTCTTTTTCTTTTTCTTTTTCTGGTTCAACATTCAGAATAGAGTTTACCATTTCATCGTCATTCGTAGAAGTACTGTTTATAATTTTGACTGGTTGTTGTAATTTTTGTAATTGTTGTAATTGTTGTAGTTGTTGTAATTGTTGTAATTGTTGCGGTTGTATTAGTTGGTTTACCAAAATGTTTGAACTATTTTCAGACGATTGCTGATTATTATAATTATTTGGGGAACCAGGTACATAATTTGGCGAACTGTTTGAATTTGGATATTGAGGACTTTCCGGTCTGTAAGCAGGTGAACTGTTTGGATATTGAGGACTTTCTGGTCTGTAAGCAGGTGAACTGTTTGGATATTGAGGACTTTCTGGTCTGTAAGCAGGTGAACTGTTTGAATTTGAATTTGGATTTGGGTTTTGTTGAGGCATTGTAATAGGTTCAGGTATTTCAGGAGATTCATTCACTTGAGGTAGTTTATTTACAGATTGACTTTTTAATACTTTGTTGATTTCTGTTGTATACGCGGTCATGGCTTCATTCAAATTTGTATTATTTGTTTGTAATAATTTATTGATATTATCCGAATAAGACATTCCTAATAATTGATCTACGTTTTCATCAGTAATAATGCGCATTTGTACGTTCATAGCTTCCAATTCTTGCATCAATAATTTTAAACTATAAGGAATTCGTAAAATACTGAATGACCTTCCAAATCTTGATATATTTTTTACATTCATTGAACCATCCGGATTTGTATTAAAATCAATTGGACCGTCCGCATAAGGACTCAAAAATATATTTCGCGAATTGTTATAAATAGCAACCGCTCCGGTTTTATTACACACTGCTATAAAGTACTCGTCGTTCCCACCGCGTATCATAAAAGACTCATTTAAAAAATACGACATTCCGTGCGCCAATACTCCGTCGCGCTCCATTTCACCAATACGAAGCCCTCCATCATTTGCTCTTCCTTGAACCGGTTGTCTCGTTAAAAACGTATTTGGTCCTCTAGCGCGATAATTAATTTTATCCTTAACCATATGTTTTAAACGCATATAATATGTTGGTCCGATATAAATATCTGCGCTAATTTGTTCACCTGTCATTCCATTATACAATACTTGATTCCCACTAGAATGAAATCCTGAATTTGTTAAAAGCTTACCGTATTCAAGGTAATGTGAACCTTTTACTTGAAAAGCAGTACAGTCGCCAAATCCTCCATAACTAGCGCATACTTTTCCAAACATAGATTCCACAATTTGACCAATTGTCATTCTAGATGGAATAGCGTGAGGATTTATGATTAAGTCAGGTTTAATTCCGTCTGGAGTAAAAGGCATATCAGATTCTGGAATAATAAGACCAAGGGTTCCTTTTTGACCAGCTCTCGAAGCCATTTTGTCACCAATAGCCGGAAGTCTCTCTTCGCGTATTCTAACTTTCGCAATATTAAATCCTTCTTCTCCTTGTGTAATAAAAGATTTATCTACAAACCCTAATTGACCTTTTTTTGTTTTAACAGAATCATCGATCCATAAATCCTTATTTTCTAAATTAGAAGTAATCTTTCCAATCAAAATGGATTTATCATTTAAAGGAGTATTTTCTTTAATTATTCCGTGTTCATCTAAAAGACTATAATCATAATCAGGTTTTTTATTTATAACATTGTTTTTTTCTATATTAGCAAATTTGGAATTCATCAATCCAGATACAGATGAACTTTCTTCGCGAGCTTCATACATCGAATGATATGTTGTTCTAAAAATTCCACGAGCTATAGCTCCTTCATTAATTAAAATGGCGTCTTCCACGTTGTAACCAGTATAAGACATAATAGCTACAATTGCGTTAACGCCGTAAGGCTGCTCTTCATTATTAATATACTCTAAAAACCTAGATTTAATAAGAGGTATCTCTCCATAATTTAAAATAACACCCATTTTATCAATTCGCATTTGATAATTGGAATGATATACAGATACGGCTTGTTTACTTTGACCACACGAAAATGAATTGCGCGTTACTGGATTATGCTCAGGATATATAATTAAATTGCCCATTACTCCTAAAATAAGGGATGGGTGTATTTCAATATGAGTATAATATTTATTTTGCTTTAATTCAGTTACGTTAGCAGCAATTAATGCGCCTTCTTCTTCGGTAGCGTCAATATAATCAACAATAGATGCGTTTTTGTTTAATATATTAAATATAGTTTCGTCTTTTTCTTTAACAATATCTGGATACAATTCCTGTAATTCATACAATTTATTTGATTTAAATGAATAATTTTCATTTGATTTATCCTTTAATCCAGAAACAATTTGGTTCCAAGTTATTTTATTATTTGACAACAATTCAATTACTTCTTTTCTATTAAAGCTTTCCGTATCATTTTCTATATAATATATAGGTCTTGACAATCTTCCAGAATCTGTAAAAAAATTTATTTCGTTATGTTCATAATCAAAAGATATGCTTGTAAAAATAGGTATTATTCCATTTCTTCTATATAATTTTAGCTTTTTCACCAATTCTATAGGATTATCAATCACACCAATCCAGTTTCCATTTACGAATATTTTACTACTATTTCCTAAATATTCAGCTGAACATTCTAAAATAATTTTAAGAGGGGTATTTGCTCTCAACCATTTAATAAGAGGAATTGACGAACTCCCGCTAGTAATATACGTGCTAATGGCTAAATGTTTATGAAGCCCAATATTTCCACCATCCGGAGTATCAATTGGGTCAATAAAGCCCCATTGCGAACTATTAAGTAAACGTGGTCCTACGACTTTAGCGCTAGCGTCTAAAGGTAAATTAATTTTGCGCAAATGTGAGATAAACGTATACCAACTTAAACGATTTAAATCTTGTACAGCACCAAGACGTTTGGTACGTTCTTCTGAACCCCAATTTCCTTTAAATCCTTTTCTAAAACCTTTTTCAACAATTTTCTCTCTAAAAAACTCTTGAACATTTGTTTCTATGAGACTAAAAAAGTCTTCCTGATATTTTCCTTTGTGAAAATAATACTCCATGTCAATTTTTTGAGATAAGTCTCTTTTCTGTATTAAATAATATTCGCGAAATAAATCATATATTAGTGAGCCAGTTTGCTCTATTCTTTTAAAACGAAAATTATCACGATCTGTCGGGTTTTCTTCCTTATTTGAAACTTTTAACATTTTGAATACCATTAATCCTATAAAATATGCTTTATCCAAAAAATTTAGTTCTCCTATATGAGGCAAAAAATAATCTGATAAAATTTCTAATGTTCCAGAAATTGTCCCTCTTTTTGTAAAAGAAGCAATAAATTCTAAAGCGGTTTCTTGATTAAATATTTTATTTGCGTCATGAACGGAGGGTATAAAATAATCTATATAAGAAGAATGTTTGTTTATATCAAGCAAACACGTTTGAATGATATCCTTGTCCGAAATAACGCCCAATGCCCGCATTAAAATAAATAGAGGTATCGGTTTTTTAACGTTTGGTACAAGAACAACTATCTGACAATTAGAATAAACCGGAGAAGGTGCTACAATTTTTACTGCGGTAGTTCTTATTGGCTTGGATGCGTCCTCTGAAACCGATCTAATTTCAGCAGAATAACTATAAATATCGTCTTCTTTATTTTCCTTTATATATAACATATTGTCCGCAAATGTTTCTTGTGGAATAATGAGTTTTTCTTTGCCGTCGATTATAAAATAACCACCAAAATCATTACGACACTCGCCCACGTTGAATCTAGCTTCCTTGGAAAGACCATTTAAAATACATAAATTGGATTGGAGCATAATTGGAAAACGTCCTAAGTATATTTTATCTAAAGTAATAGTTTTTGTTTTTTTTATGTTATCTTCATAATAGATAAAATCTACGTCAACATCATAATGTATTGTAGTTCCATAAGTCATATTACGAAGTCTCGCGTCATTTGGATACATATAATGAGAATAATTATCGTCATAAATAATAGGTTTTCCAAAATAGATTTTATTACCATCTTTTCCACCTAAATATAAAAGGCATTCATTTCTAGTACCTTCTTTTTGTTCTTCGTCTTCTCTCTCAATGAATCTCACTGGGTTATTTTCGCGAAAAATTCTGCTGATTCCGTTTTCAAAAAAATCATTATATGATTCTAAATGATGACATACCAAGTTGTTTGGATTTTCGGTAAAATATTTATCTATTATTTTCCAAGAGATGTTATCCATTTTATATTATAATAATCATATTTTTTTAAAATATAATTGTTATAATTATTATTATTGTAAAGCATTATTATTTATCTTTAGATTCACTTTCACTATCTTTCTTACTATTATTTTCTTTATTTTCTTTATTTTCTTTATTTTCTTTATTTTCATTCTTTTTTGTTTTCGATTTGTTATTTTTTTTCTTTTTTGTAAATAGTGGTCTAGATTTTAAATTTTTTGTTTCTGAAAAAATAGTCCATTCTTGCGTTGGTCTATCATGTATAAATTCACAGATATTTCCCCATTGAATGTTTTTTTTGTAATAATCATCTTTTATAAAAGGCATACCGCACGAATTACCCCACCGAGCTACAAAGGACATATTATTTATTAATTTAGTGTCTGATACAATACCATCAACAGCTCCGTGAGGAGCATAAGGAACTGGTCTTCCTTGCTGTGACACGTACTCTCGTGCATCTAAATAATAATGAGAGCAAACTGTTCTAGAACAAGGATTATCGTCTTTCTCTAAATATACGTCATAATGATCAGAAATAATTAATTTTGCGTTTTCTATATTAATATTGCCTTTGTATTTTTCCATTAAATTTGTTAGTCTAACTTTTCTAGCGCCTTGATGTCTTCTAATGTCGTAAAAACCAGAATTTACTACTTCTAAATTTCGAATTCGCGCGTCATATATAGAATTAAATCCTATAAAATAACCATTCTTTGTTCTGTCTACACTAAAATAGTCTAATCCTAATTCTAAACGCAAAATTTCATTTGTATTCGTATCGCCAAATAACCAAGCATTCGCATAATCTCCACTATTACCGTTCAATAATATTTTTACATAATCATTCATATTATCTCCGTACTGCATAGCAGTCCTAATTCTATAAGCAATTGGCGTTTTTTTAACAAATTTTGAAAACCCGCCAATAGTAGTTTCTGTCCCAACGATACCCTTTGAGGTTACAAAAAAATCTGAACCACTCCATATCCAACAAGGACATGTTTGCATCAAAATACGATGCCCTTTATCCGGATTTATATTTAGAATTACGTTGGAATATTGACCATCTATAAAATCACAAAATGAATTATGGGCTACTACTATATTTCCATCTTGCGTCCAATCTTTCCCAACCGCAATAAAGGCACTACATCTATCTTTTGCGCCGCCTTCTTTACCAATTCTAGCATCTGACATGCTAGGATTTGATGTAGATGGAACAAAAGGATACCAATAAGACATTGAATAATAGTAGTTCCACGCAATAATTTCATCTATTGTAGTCTCTACTCCTGCCGCCGTACACCCTTCAGCGATACCAGACATTTCTTCATACAATTCTGGAAATTCTTTTTCTGTCATAGATTTAAAATCTTCATTTATTTTGACAACCATATTTTTCCAAGATTCACCATATGTCTCTAAAACAAAAAAATTTAGCATTTCTTGAACCATACCAAACCTTTTGGACGCTAAATATCCGTTAGCGTATCCTCTTTCTTTTGGTTTTCCACTGACAGATATGTACAACCATCCGTTTTTTTCATAAGAAATACCATTTTTAATTTTCATTTATATTTATATATTTATAAATATATTTATAAATATATATTATTTACATAAATTATTATTGATTCAACATTATTAACCCTATCATTACAAAGAAAAGTAAAAACGGAAATAACACTAGTAACCAAGAAATTTCACTGTAACCGTCTTTGCAAATCAAATTAAGAATCCACGTCCAAAAAAGAATATATAATAATTTTGCTATAAAAACAACTGTCGTACTTGGAACGCGACAAGAAAATGAACCTACCGAGTAACTATTTTTGTTTCCTAAATTTTGAAAAATTATTACTAATAAACTTATTATGGAAATAAAAAAATAAAATAAAGCTGGAGGGCAAAATTGTTTTAAATTGAATGCCATTATATTATATTATATTATATTATAACTAGAAAATATTTACGGGTTGATAATAGATAATATAACACTTTAATATTTTATTAATTGTAAAGCGTTTGCGCTAGGCGTTTGAGATAGTTGTCCTTTCCACGGCAATGGGCTTGAAGTTTGATAGTAACCGTTAAACGCATTATAAGCGTTTCCTAAACCAGAAGTAAATTGTCTTCCCACGTTTACAAAGTCTTGGCTTATACTATTTGACCAATTCATTCCACTACCACCGTGTAACCCTTTTTTACTTCTACCTCTTTTTTTTCCTCTACCTCCTCCTGTTGTAAAAGGTCTTTGCGCTCCCTCGTTTTTTATATTTGTTGTAAAACCATTGTCATAAGTATTTACTTTATAATAATTACCACTACCTCCAACGTTGCTTACTCCAGGCCACGATGAAATATTACCTCCAACTAAAGGGGACCCAGCTGTACCATTTGGATAAGGAATGCTTTTCATAGACGTCATATTTTCTCCAAAAGGCAAACCATTGTTACCACCTTTTTGAAAAGCCATATTCGAATTACATCCGCAATTTCCACCTTTTTGCGTTTGAGAATTTAACCATCCTCTAAACTCTCCATTTGTTTCTGTACTTGGGTACGCATTTTTTAAACTGCCTGTATATGCTAAATTAGTATTTTCTAGTCTAGGTACATTATTTGACGGATATGCTAAATTTGATCCACCTAAATGTTTTTTTGTTTTTGAGCAACCCTTCATTTTATAAAATTGCTTTTTGGATTTCTTATTTTTACGCCCTCTTCTAAAAGATTTTTTTTTGTCTGACATTTTATATTATATGTTTAGAAATTATTCGATATCTACGTGAGTAAGTAGTTTCGTTCTACAACACATTTTATTTAATCCTAGTTCATCAAGAACCTCACCTTCTGGTGTTTTATCGTGAAATTCTTTTGTTAAATACATTACTTTATCTACGCCTTGATTG
>Ga0209401_1002495_pt1 | contig 11895 bp, 10 predicted proteins | sample M_140807_MF_Meta_FD_187318 | JGI IMG/M metagenome (GOLD analysis project Ga0209401, IMG submission 187318) | Freshwater microbial communities from Lake Montjoie, Canada to study carbon cycling - M_140807_MF_MetaG (SPAdes) (version 2) | ecosystem: Environmental > Aquatic > Freshwater > Lake...
CTGAAACACTTGCTCCTAGTTGAGCACCAGCAGATGTGCCAGAAGCCATCTTCAACGCTGCCATTGCATTAGTTAGTTTTGTAGTGAAATCATCCGCTATTTCTTTCGCAACATAAAAACGATTTGCCGCAGTACAAGCTGCGCCACCATTTCTCATCTTGGCTAACATCGCACCACTTACCGCATCATCAACATTGGCATCTGCTAAAACTAAAAATGGTGCATTGCCACCTAACTCCATTGAGGTACGAATTACTCGATCTGCCGCCTCTTTTAATAAAACTCTTCCCACCTCAGTAGATCCGGTAAATGAAAGATTTACAACTCTTGGATCTTTTAATATCTTCGCAATTGCCGGCCCTGATGGCACCGGCAAAATTAAATTCACTACACCAGCAGGAACTCCTGCTCTTTCTAAGATCTCAACAATTGCTATTGCCGTAAGTGGGGTTTCGCCCGCTGGTTTTAAAATCACGGTGCAACCAGCCGCTAATGCTGGGCCAATTTTTCTCGTCGCCATTGCAGCTGGAAAATTCCATGGAGTAATTAAAAGTGAAACACCTACTGGTTGTTTAGTAACTAATATTCTTTTATCTCCGGCAGGTGCCATTCTAAATTCACCATTGATTCGCACCGCTTCCTCGGCAAACCAGCGGAAGAATTCTGCGGCATATAAAATCTCACCCTTTGCATCACCTAATACTTTGCCATTTTCTTTCGAGATAATTTCAGCAAGCCGATCAGACTCTGCAACCATAATTTCAAATGCCTTGCGCAATATTTCAGCGCGAACACGGGGCGCGGTCTTTGACCAAGTTTTAAATGCTTTTGCAGCTGCATCTACTGCTTGCGCGCACTCTTTATCTGATGCCACCTGCACATTAGCAATTACCGATTCATCACTTGGATCTGTAACTGGCATAGTGGATTCGCCATCAATCCATTTACCATCAATATAAAGCTGCGTCTTTAACTGCATAAAGATAAGCATACGGCTATGGCGTGTGCTTAAAAAGTGACGCATAAAAACAGGCGTATACTTAGTGCCTAACTTCTCATTGGAGTGTGTTTTTAATTGCCTAATTCATGGAGTGATAACGCACCGGCACCAAAGGTGCTGGCCGAACATGCTCACCTGAAAGATCCGCTTTCCTACAAAATCAAACGTAAATTTTTAGGTAATCCTTTAAATCGTCACACATTAAGTCATCAAAGATTAGGTAAGCGATACGGACTCGGTATTTTATCTTCAGATTGTATTTCATCCTCTGCTTACGGATCAGAGCAGATTCTTTTAGCGTTAGTACCAGCCTTTGGAATTGCTTCCTTTGCAATGTTAATGCCGATGACGGCAGTAATTTTAATAATTTTATTAATTGTTACCTTGTCATATCGAAATGTAATTACGGTTTACACCAAAGTTGGTGGGGCATACAACGTATCTAGAGATAACTTTGGACCGGTAGCTGCCCAAGTTGCAGCTGTTGCGTTGATGCTTGATTACATTGTTACCTTAGCGATTCAATCAGCCGCTGGTGTTGCTGCGATCATCTCTACCTTCCCAGAGCTTGACCCTTGGAAGATTCATATGACCTTAGCTGTGATTGTGCTATTAACTTATGGAAATTTACGTGGCGTGAAAGAGGCCGGAAAAGCATTTGCATTGCCAACCTATCTTTTCGTTGGCGCTATGGCAGTGGTATTCGTAATTGGAATTTATCGTGAGTTAACTGGTGGATTAGATATGTTAGATGTTAACCAACCAGGGGCAGTGCCAATTGGTGAGTCACAAGGTTTATTAAGTTTTGCGGCAATCTTTATTTTACTTCGTGCTTTTGCAAATGGTGGATCATCTTTGACTGGACTTGAAGCGATTTCAGATGGAGTTGCATTATTTAAAGAGCCAGAGCATGTTAATGCTAGAAAAACTTTAGTAATTATGAGTTGTATTTTAGGTTCATTAGTTTTAGGTGTTTCATACTTTGCTCACAAAATACATGCCATGCCTTATGAATCTGGTACACCAACAGTTATTTCCCAAATAGCTAAAGCAATTTTGGGTGATGGTGCATTTGGCAGCGCCTTCTTTATTTTGGTGCAGGCAGCAACAATGTTGATCTTATTTGCTGGTGCTAACACCACCTATAGCGCTTTCCCAATCCTGGTTAACTTTGTGGCTAATGATGGCTACCTGCCAAGCTGGCTTACTAAGCGCGGACACCGCCTTAATTTCTCAAACGGTATTTTGCTATTAACCGTCTTTGCAATGGTCTTAGTGGTGGCAACCGGTGCATCAGTTGAACACTTAGTTGCGTTTTACGCTCTCGGTGTATTTACCGCTTTCACATTAACCGGCTTTGGTATGGCAAAACATGCTACTACTCATAAAGATAAGGGCTGGCGCTATAAGTTTGTTATTAATGGTTTATCTGGATTTATCTCACTAGTTGTTGTAATTATCTTTGCAATTGTTAAATTTACTGAAGGAGCTTGGGTAGTTGTAGTAATTACGCCGATATTAGTAACTGTATTTTTAAGACTTCGCCGTCAATACACTCAAGAACAAGGTGCATTAAATATTACGGTGCAAAACTCTCGCGCCACCTCAATTACTAGACATGATGTAACAGTATTAATTGATAACTTTGATTTAGCTACAATTGGCGCAATTAGATACGCCAGGTCGCTAAACCCAAGAAACCTATCTGCCGTTCACTTTGTAATTGATGATCGACGGGCTGAATTAATCAGTAATGAGTGGGCAAAGAATGAAGCATGCTCTGATGTGCCACTTGAGTTAATTGATTGTCCAGATCGCCGCCTTGCAAATGCTGCTGTTGATTACGCAGTTAGAGCTACCGCATCTGCTGATGTTGAGTTAACACTTTTATTACCACGACGTTCTTACTCTAAGTTCTTAGGCTGGTTACTACATGATCAGACTGCAGAAAGTATTGCTCGGCCAATTTCACAACTTGAAAGAGTTGTAGCCACAATCGTTCCTTTTGATGTGGAAAAAATTCTCTCCGGCCAAGCTGTACTAGTTCATCCAGAGCATAAAAAGAGTGAGGTAAAGACAGAAACACCAGCACGCACCCAGAGTGCGTTTACAAAAGTTCCAAGTATTGATTTAGATAAAAAAGCTGGACCAGTAAGCCATTACGCTGAAAATATATTGCCAATTGGAAATATCACCTGGCGCAAACGTGCTCAAGTTCAGGGCCGAGTTAATTCCATTAAATCAGCTCCTTCTAATGCATCTCCATATGTTGAGGTTGAGGTTTGGGATGAAACTGGCGGAGTTACATTGCAATTCTTAGGTAGACGAGAGATTACCGGTCTTGAGGTTGGTGCTCAATTACGCGCTGAAGGTATGGTGGGTGAAAATAATGGTCAGTTAATTATTTTAAATCCATCGTATGAGATTGTTATTTAACGCTTAGTATTAAAAAAATCCTTTAAAACATCACTGCACTCTTTTTCCATAATTCCAGTAATAACTTCCACTTTGGTTAGAGCTCTTGGATCGCGAATTACATCCATCACCGAACCAACTGCACCAGCTTTCTCATCCCAAGCTGCAAAAACTAATCTTTTAATTCTAGATTGCAATATCGCACCAGCACACATCGCGCATGGTTCAAGTGTGACAACTATTGTTAAATCATCAAGCCGCCAGCTGCCATATTTTTCAGAAGCATTTCTTAGGGCAACAATTTCTGCATGAGCGGTTGGATCATTATTTTGTTCTCGTAAGTTTTGGCCAGTTCCTAATATTTCACCAGCCTCATTAACAACAATTGCGCCAACTGGGACATCACCCTTGTCAGCGGCAACCTTTGCAAGCGAAAGTGCTGCCTGCATTATTAAATTGTAATCCACTAATTACTTTCAATCACCTGATTAAATTGTTCACCAAAACCTAATCTGTTTGCAATTGCCTCAAGCTGTTCATCTGGATACAACTCAGTGTCATCTAAAATACTAAGTAACTCCATCTCACTAACACCTAAATCATTTAGTAAATCTAAATCACCCCCTGGTTGTGATTCATCCTCTTCTTCAGGAAACTCAAGATCTAAAACCTCAATTAATTCAGCCGCCACCTCATAATCAAGTGCGTAGGTAACATCTGAGATCATCATCTGCATTTGATCACCTAATGCTCTTGCAATAATTACAAATTCATCTTCAATTGCAATTAATGCAATTGCGCCACCATTTGTTTGTTGGGCTTTAATTGAATCAATAATTGAACCAATATCCCGGGTTGAAGTCAGCGAGTTAACACTCCACCGGCCATCTTCATGCCAGGCGATGCAACCAAAATCAACTGACATTTAGATCACACCCTTTCGCTGAAGTTATGCTCAAGTGCTACCTGATTATTCTCCCTTTATTCTGCGTTAATTGGTAGTAGGGCGCTGGGCTTGTAGAGTAATTATGTGAAAATTCATATTGCAGACCACCCGCTGATAACTCACAAGCTAACGGTGCTACGGGATGAAAAAACTGATTCACCAACCTTTAGACGCTTAACCGAGGAGATTGTTACCTTACTTGCCTATGAAGCAATGCGTGAGGTTAAAACTGAAGCGGTAACTGTGAAGACACCAGTTGCAATGGCACAAGGTGCGCATCTGACTAAACCAAAACCAGTGGTGGTACCAATTTTAAGAGCAGGCCTTGGAATGTTAGAGGGAATGTCTAGATTAATACCAACAGCTGAGATTGGTTTTCTTGGCATGGTACGAGATGAAAAAACTTTAAAGGCAACTACATATGCAAATAGATTGCCAGAGGATTTAACTGATCGTCAGTGTTACATCCTAGATCCGATGCTTGCCACCGGTGGCACATTAGTTTCGGCAATTGAATTTTTAGCGGCAAAGGGTGCAACAGATATAACAGCAATTTGTATCTTGGCAGCTCCAGAAGGTGTTGCAGTATTAGAGAAAGCATTTGCATCTTCTAAATTACAATTAAAATTAGTAACTGGCGCTCTTGATGAGCGATTAAATGAAAAGGGTTACATCGTTCCAGGTTTAGGTGATGCCGGAGATCGACTTTACGGTGTTGTTTAAATGGCCAGTACGAGTCCTGGTTATGGAATTACGATCCGAGTTGATGGTCCTGCCTCTGCGCAACCAGTCTCTGAGATAACGCAGGCAATATCTGCAGCCGGTGCTTCAATCACCGCACTTGATGTTGTTGAATCTGTATTAGATCGTGTTGTTATAGATGTTACTTGTGATGCGATTGATGCCGAGCATGCCGAAGCAATTACCGCTGCAATCTCAAAGAATCCAAATTTAAATGTTAGAAAAGTTTCAGACCGCACATTCTTACTTCACTTAGGCGGCAAGATTGAAGTTTCATCAAAGGTGCCACTTAAAACCCGTGATGATCTCTCTCGTGCTTACACACCGGGTGTTGCTCGAATTTCACAAGCAATCGCAAAGGATCCATCTGATTTAAGAAGATTAACTATTAAGCGAAATACTGTTGCAGTTGTTACTGATGGCTCTGCTGTATTAGGTCTTGGCAATATTGGACCAGGAGCTGCTCTGCCAGTTATGGAGGGGAAAGCAGCCTTATTTAAGCGCTTTGCCGATGTTGATGCTTGGCCAGTCTGTCTTGATACCCAAGATGTTGATGAAATTGTTAGAACAGTTCAAATTATTGCACCCGTCTATGGCGGAATTAATTTAGAGGACATTTCAGCACCACGTTGTTTTGAAATTGAAGCAAGACTTCGCGATCTATTAGATATTCCTGTTTTTCATGATGACCAACATGGCACAGCAATTGTTGTTCTTGCTGCTTTAACAAATGCATTAAAACTTGTTAAAAAAGATCTTAAGTCAACCAAAATTGTGTTAAGTGGTGTTGGGGCTGCTGGAACAGCGGTTGCAAGATTGTTGGTTGCAAAGGGTGCTAAAAACATAATTGGTTTTGATAAAGATGGCCTTGTATTTGAAGATAAAGGTGCCTCTGATCCGATGCGCAAATGGTTTGTTGAGCACTGCTCTCCTGGCTCATTTAAGGGAGATATCCATGAAGCGATGAAGGATGCTGACATATTTATTGGCGTGAGTGCACCAAATGTAATAAATGAAAATGATATTAAATCAATGGCTAAAAACGCGATTGTATTTGCTCTTGCTAACCCAGATCCAGAGATTGATCCAGTGGTTGCTAGAAAATATGCCGCGGTAGTTGCAACCGGTAGAAGTGATCAGCCAAATCAAATTAATAATGTTTTGGTATTCCCTGGCTTCTTTAGGGGCTTACTAGATGCAAATATCTCAAAAATTACTGATGAGATGTTAGTGCTTGCAGCAGAGGCTATTTCATCATGTGTAAGTGATGAGCAGCTAAACGCAAACTTTATTGTGCCAAGCGTATTTGATTTAAATGTAGTAACTAAGGTTGCAGCTGCTGTTAAAAGGTCGCCTAAGTAGTGAGTAGTTACGCCGCATCATTTGATACTCAATTGTCACCGGTAGCACCTTTTCTTTTTTATATAGTTGTTGCTGGCATAATTTTTATTGAAACCGCTCTTTTGGTTGGTTTCTTTCTCCCAGGAGATTCACTCCTTTTTTCTGCTGGTTTAGTAGCTGCTGCCAGAACCGACATAAATGTTGTTATTTTAGTTTTTGTGGTTTTTCTTGCTGCATTTATCGGTGACCAGGTTGGTTATGTATTAGGCAGAAAGATTGGCCGGCCTTACTTTCAGAGGCGAAACTCAAAGCGGATGCAGAAAATGTTAGCTAAATCTGAGCGCTTTTATGAAAGATATGGCTGGTGGTCGGTAGTAATCGCACGGTATATCCCATGGGTTAGAACATTTGTGCCACCAATTGCTGGCACGGTAAAGATGAATTACTACAAATTTTTAACAGCAAATGCACTTGGTGCATTTTTGTGGGGAGTAGGAATTACCTTAGCTGGTTTTTACTCTGGCTCTATTTCTTGGGTAAAAGATATTTCTTACGGCCTTGCCACCTTTTTTATTGGTGCCTCGTTAATATCTGCGCTATTTAATTACTTGCGAGAAAAACGCGACTGACCATTTGCAATAACGCCTAGGTAGGTAAGGAAAATACCTGCAACTAAGTACCAAGAAAGACTTGTTCCAGGAGTTGGCGCTATGAAATCAATTAGTAATGAACCAACTAACATGCCGCCAACACTAAATAAAGTGAACTCTAAAACACCAACGTGTTGAACTGCTACAGCTGAGAATGCAATATAGACAACACCAATAGATCCACCTAAGAACATCCACCATGGGCCAGATGATAAATTCATTATTGAATGATCGGTAAATATTGATCTAAGCAGGAGAAGTAAGAGCAAGAATGTTGTACCAGTTATGAAATTAAGTAATGATGTGGCAAAGCTTTTTTTAGAGTAAGAGTTAATCTGTCCATTTAATGCCCGTTGCACGCCAACCCAACCACCAGCAACAATCGCTAAGAAAATAGCTGCTACTGAAAAATCACTTTGTGAAAACCGATCCCACGCAGAAACTACTACTGCGATAACTGTTATTACTGCGGCGATAATTCGGCGTTTAGTAATTAAGGTTTTACCCGAGCCAATTAAGCCGACATGATCAACCCAAAGTGAGATAGCAGTTTGTCCGGCCAAAGATGCAACTGTAAATAGGGCAACACCTGCGATTGGCACAACATGGGTCTGCATCGCAACAAATGATGCGCCTAATACGCCAGCCCCTAACCGCCACCTAGGCAATGTTTTGGCAGAGACCGCGGAGAATATTTCTTTAAAACCTGATCTGACATCTTTTCTAAACAGTGCAATTAGTGAAACAAAAAGCAAACCAGTAGTAAATGAAACAATTGCAGCCTCTAGGCTGTCGCCCATTTGAGCAGAGAGCTCACCATTTATCCGGGATTGAACTGCAATTAAAACACCAGAGAATGCTGATAAGAGTTCTAGGCGAATTATTTTTTGTTGCTTAGTAATAATACTCTCCTCTTATTTCGCATAAGAGGAGAGTATAGAACTTATGGAAGTGCTGGGGCTGAATCGAGATTAAATGTGTAAGTTTTAGAACCGCCTGCTGGTAATTCAGCGATAACTGTTACTGAATCACCTGGTGCGTGAGATCTAATTCTTACAATCGCACTAATTGCATCACTAATTTTAAAGCCATCAATTGTTTTAACAATTGAACCTATTTGCATGCCAGCTCGCTCAGCTGCTTTGCCAGCGGTTAATAATGAAATCTTTGCGCCAACGCCAGTGTATGCAGTATCAAAAGAAACTCCAATTATTGGCTTATTTGATTTACCGGTTGCGATTAACTCATTAGCAATTCGCTTTGCTTGATTAAATGGAATTGAAAATCCAAGACCAATATTTCCATTTGAGGTAGCGGTCGCACCTAAGGTTGCAATCGCTGAGTTAACTCCGATAATTCTTCCTTGTGAATCAACTAATGGGCCGCCAGAGTTACCTGGGTTAATTGCTGCATCGGTTTGGATCGCATCCATATAGCTCTCAGCAGTTACTGAACCAGTTGTTACTGGTCGATTTAATGCTGAAACAATTCCACTAGTTACAGTTCCAGATAAGCCAAGTGGTGAACCAAATGCAATTACTGGATCTCCGATTGAGATGGAAGATGAATCACCTACCGGAATTTCTGGCAAGAATCCTTTTTTAATTGAAATTACTGCAAGGTCATACTCAGAGTTACGGCCAACAATTGTGGCTGGATAAACCTCACCATTATTTAACTCCACATCAATTGTGCCGCCAGCTGCAGCATCTGAAACAACATGGTTGTTTGTAATTATGTATGAAATATCAGAGTTTGATTTATAGATCGAGCCAGAGCCGGTGCCACTTCCACCTAGTGAGTTAACCTCAATTGAAACTACAGAGGGTGAGACTAATTGAGCAATACTTTTAACATTTGCTCCAGTTGCGCCAATATCAATTGCAGTTCTTCCCTTTGCACAACTGCCATTTTTTGAGGCGTATAAAGCATTAGTTTTATTATCTACACAAGCCTTAACTACCGGCACATTATTTGGTATCGCAATTGCATACCCACCAACAGCGGTAGCGCCAATCACAAAACCAGTTAGCACCTTAAAAAATGTATTTCTCATATTATCTCCGTAATCAGTATTTTCTTTATCGTAATGGGGATATCTGTAAATTACCTGAGAGAGATCTTATCGTTAGGTGAATCTTCATAACTCATACTCCATACGCCCTTATTAAATAGGGGTAGCACAATCGCAACAACTGTGATCGCCGACAAGATATATACAAAGGTTTCTATTCCTAAAAGAGCCGAAAGTGGGGCAGCAATTGCTAGCCCAATTGGTCTAAACATCATTGTCCCCATCGCATCAAAGGATGAAACTCTAGATAGTGATTCTCTAGGCACTTTGCGCTGCAACGCTGTGCTCCAAAGCGTGCCCCATAAATCTAAGGTAATTCCAAATAAGAATGCGCACAATGCAATTAACAACAAACTTTGTGGCTTTGCTAATGACCAAATATATAGAGTTACAGTGAACGACGAGAGCATTAAAAATCTCATTGGATACTTTGGTTTTACTTTCATAGCAATCAAAGATCCAACTATCAAGCCAGCAGATTCAGCAGTAATTACAAATGACCAAGATTTAGCCCCATTAAAATGTTCAAGTGCAATTAAAGGCCCCAATACATTTTCAGCTGCGGCCCAACACATGACGATAAATGAAAATGCTAAAACAATTATTGCAATCCAGCTAAAGGAGAGAAACACCCGCCAGCCATGAACTAAGTCATCAAGCATTGTGTTTTCACTATGTTCAGTCCGCGGAGTTAAATGTCTAAATGAAAATATCATTAGCCCAGAGATAAAGAATGAGGCGGCATCTATCCCAAGTGTTACAGCAGCTCCAAATACATCAATTAAAATTCCGGCAGATGCCGCTCCCAGAATAATTCCACCATTAGAGACTAAAGAATTAATTGCATTTCCTTTTTGTAACCCTTGCTCTGGTAAAACTGCGGGCATAATGCCGGCAAATGCTGGCCAAAAAATTCCCCATAAAATTCCAAAACAACCATTAACAATTAACAAAACTGCGATTGGAACATGTCCAGTTGCAAAATATCCAACCTGGACAAATAAAATCAAGCCAGCAGCCATATCGGTTAGGCCAACCATTCTTGCTCTGCCATATTTATCTGAGATTACTCCGCCAAATGGGGCCATAATTAAAAATAAAACAGTTGTAGTGCCAAGTACTAAACCTAAAATATTGGCTGAACCATTTGGTAATCCAAGAATTCCAAAAGCTAATGCAATCGGCCCCATACCATTGCCAAAGTTAGAAATAAACCGGCCAAGAAATAGTCTTTTTACATACTTATGACTTAATACTTCTCTAACTTCCATTATTTATTTCTTTTTTCGATATCTCTAATTAGCCGATGCATTTCACTAGTTATTTCCTTTAGCGCAGCCATCTCTTTATTTGCAATCTCTTGAGATTTTTTAGCTAACTCAAACTCGGCTAAAGATGCAGTATGGGTTTCATCAATCTTTTGTTGCATTCCCTTTGATGAAGCATCTTGACCAACCATAATTATGGAAAGTAATACCAATTGCAAAAATGTTTGCGCTACCCACGCCACAATAATAATTCGGTCACCGCTTTTAATAGCAGCAGGGAGTGAGATTAAAGCGATCGCAGCAAATATATATGCACACCACATTGTGCTAACAAAGCTAGTTATTTTTGTGGCAATTTTTTGGTTAAAACTTCCAATTGAACTCATGCTTTAATCTTACGCTTTTATTTAAATCTTTTCTTTATGCGTAGTTATTTGCTCTAAGAAATCCATGTCAGGCTCAACTCCGATACCGGCAGATTGTGGAACATTTAAGTATCCATCTTCCATCACAAATGGTGTTGTTATATCTTGCTTGAAATAACGAGCAGATGCGGAGGTATCACCAGGTAAGGTAAATCCAGGAAGAGCGGCTAATGCTAAATTAGCGGCTCTTCCAATTCCAGTTTCAAGCATCCCGCCACACCAAACCGGAATCTTATTTTTTAAACATAGGTCATGAATCTTTACCGATTCAATATATCCACCGACGCGGCCAGGTTTAACGTTAATAATTGTGGTTGCTTTAAGAGCCAATGCATCCTCAGCTGATTGCAAAGAAATAATTGATTCATCTAAACAAATTGGAGTTTTAACCTCTTTGGCTAATAGTGCATGGCCCAAAATATCGTGCTCATCTAATGGCTGCTCTATAAGTAATAAATTAAACTCATCTAGTTTTGCTAAATGTTTGCCATCATCTCTTGAATAGGCTTGGTTTGCATCAACTTGAAGTGGGATCTCTGGGTATAGATTCCTAATGTATTTAACCGCTTCAATATCCCAACCTGGTTCAATCTTTAACTTAATTCGTCTATATCCTGCATCAACATAGGATTTAACCTCTTCAGCAAGTGCTTCTAAATTATTTGCAATTCCAACTGAAACTCCACATTCAACCTTACTTTTTGTTGCGCCAAGGTAAGTAGCTAGTGATGTTTTTTGATCCCGAAGCTGCGCATCTAGAATTGCAGTTTCAAGGGATGCTTTTGCCATCTGGCCGCCTAAGAATGGTTTTAAAACAACTGGTACATCCTCAGCCGTAATCTCTGGCTTGCTCTTTAATGCTGGAATCAAAAAGTTCTTCATTAAATCAAGACAGCCGGCAACATATTCAGGTGAGTAAAGTGGTTCAGACATTGCCACACACTCTGCCCAACCAGTTGTGCCATTTTCATTTACAACTTTAACCATTAGAACTTCGCGGGAGGTTTGAGTACCAAATGAGGTTCTAAATGGGCG
>Ga0209401_1002500_pt1 | contig 11888 bp, 11 predicted proteins | sample M_140807_MF_Meta_FD_187318 | JGI IMG/M metagenome (GOLD analysis project Ga0209401, IMG submission 187318) | Freshwater microbial communities from Lake Montjoie, Canada to study carbon cycling - M_140807_MF_MetaG (SPAdes) (version 2) | ecosystem: Environmental > Aquatic > Freshwater > Lake...
CCAAATAATAGGATGGTCGCTAGACTGCGACTGATATGTCACCTGACGTATTCTTTTCTTGGCATCCCAGGCAGCCATTTGTATCGTTTCTAAAAATAATTCAGGGCTCACCAGATTAGTGCAACTTGATGTTACTAAAAAGCCACCATTACGAAGCATTTGCATGCCTCTTAAATTAATTTCTTTATAACCAGTAACAGCCTTATCTATATTGTTTCTACTTTTTGTAAATGCAGGAGGGTCTAACATCACCACATCATATTTTCTACCTTCCTTGCCCCATTTTTTTAATACATCAAATGCATTCATGGCTTCAAATTTCACTATATGATCTAGTTTATTCAAAGCAGCATTTTTATTGGCCTGAGCAACAGCGCTTTCTGAAATGTCAATACCTAATACCGACTTTGCTCCATAATGAGCTGCATGAATTTCAAAAGTACCTGTGTAGGTAAAGGCCCCTAAGACATCGGCACCATTTACAATCTCTTTAATAGCCCTTCTATTATCTTGTTGGTCTAAAAAATAGCCTGTTTTCTGTCCTGTTTCTATATTTACATAAAATTGTAAATCATTTTCCTTAATAATTATTTCAGTAGGGAAGGGTTCAGTTAAAAAATCTTTTACTTGCGTAAGCCCTTCTAATTCTCTAACAGGCACATCGTTTCTTTCATAAATTCCTTTAGGTGAAAATATTTTTTGAAGTGCCTCCACAATGGCTGGCTTCCAAATATCAATCCCTAAGGATAAAGTTTGCAACACAAAATAGTCATTGAACTTATCAATAATTAAAGCGGGTAATCCGTCCGCTTCACCAAATACCAAACGACAGTTTTCGGTATAGCCCAATTGTTGTCTATAGGCCCAAGCCGTTTTAATTTTCTCATAGAAAAATGGAGCATCAATTTCCTCTCTTTTTCTAGTAAGCAATCTTATGATTATTTGAGAATTGGGGTTGATATAACCCCTGCCTGCTAATTGACCATCAAAGAAGTAAACTTCTACAATATCACCAGGTTCAATGGGCCCTGCAATACGGTCTACCTCATTATTGTAAATCCAGGGGTGGCCCTGGGCAATTCTGGGGTTAATTTTCTTGTTTAAATACACCTTTGTCATGGCACAAATATAGCGCCCAAATGAGTGACAACTTGTGCCTATTTTAGGCCTATTTCTGTCAATTTTGCCCTAATTCTTGATTTGGCAATATTTTTGGGAGATATTTGTAACAATATGAAAACTATGGAAGATAAAGAAATGGAAACCAAGGATGAGGCTATAAATGCTCAAAATGAAGCAGAAAATAGCACAGAAACAGCTCCTGAAACCGAGGAGGCGCCTCTAAGTGAACTAGACCAACTAAAGGTCGATTTAGCTGATCAGAAGGATAAATACCTACGTTTAATGGCAGAATTTGAAAACTTTAGAAGAAGAACTGCCAAGGAAAGATTAGACCTTATACAAACCGCGGGAAAGGACGTTATTGTATCTATGTTAGAAGTGATGGACGACTGCGATAGAGCAGAAAAACAGTTGAATAGTGCTGATGATATTGCTATGCAAAAAGAAGGTATTCAATTAGTGTTTAATAAAGTGAGATCTACTTTACAATCGAAAGGCGTAACGGCCATGGAAAGTTTACACAAAGATTTTAATGTTGAACTACATGAAGCCATTACTGAAATTCCTGTTACCGATAACAAACAAAAAGGAAAAGTAGTGGATGAAATTACAAAAGGTTATTTTTTAAATGATAAAATTATCCGCTTCGCAAAAGTAGTGGTAGGTAAATAAAATTCGATTATGTCAAAAAGAGATTACTACGAGGTATTAGGTGTCACGAAATCTGCGTCAACGGATGAAATTAAAAAAGCATACCGTAAAGTGGCGATGCAATTTCACCCAGATAGAAATCCGGGAGATAAAGCAGCAGAAGAAAAATTTAAAGAAGCTGCTTCTGCCTATGAAGTGTTGAGTGATGCAGATAAGAAAGCAAAGTATGATCGATTTGGACATGCTGCCTTTAGTCCAGGTGCTGGAGGCGGTGGTGGATTCAGTGGCGGTGGAATGGATATGAATGATATCTTTAGTCAATTTGGTGATGTATTTGGAGAAGATATGTTTGGTGGATTTTTTGGAGGAGGTGGAGGAAGTCGTTCAAGATCTTCTAGGTCGAGAGGACAAAGAGGAAGCAACTTAAGAATTAAACTTAAGATGAACTTTGAAGAAATAGCGAATGGTGCGAATAAGCAAGTAAAAGTAAAAAAACATGTTTTATGTACTACTTGCGGAGGCAATGGTGCAAAGGATAAAAATAGTGTGCAAACCTGCGGTACTTGTAATGGATCGGGTCAGGTTAAAAGAGTAACCAATACTTTTTTAGGACAAATGCAAACAGTCAATACTTGCCCTACTTGTAATGGAGAAGGTAATACGGTGACTGTAAAATGTGCTCCATGTAAAGGAGAAGGTCGTGTTTATGGAGAAGAAACAATTTCAATAGATATTCCAGGGGGTGTGCAAGATGGCATGCAATTAAGTATGTCCGGCAAAGGCAATGCAGGTGAGAGAGGGGGAAACGCTGGTGATTTAATTATCATGATTGAAGAAGAAGCACATGAGAGTTTACATAGAGATGGATTAAATGTTTCCTTTGATTTATATATTACCATACCTGATGCAGTATTTGGAACAAGTATAGAAGTGCCTACCATTGATGCTAGAGCCAAAATAAAAATTCCTCCAGGTACACAAAGTGGGAAGGTATTTAAGTTAAAAGGCAAAGGTTTTCCAGAAGTACAAGGATATGCGAAGGGTGATCAACTCATTAATGTTCACGTTTGGACACCACAACAAGTTACTGCAGAGGAAAAAGCTATCTTAGAAAAGATGCAGCAAAGCCCTAACTTCCAACCTAAGCCAACGAAGTAATTTTATTTTAATTGGTAGATATCTTTTGAGTTTCTACCCAAGCCATCGTAATCAAGGCCATAGCCTACTACAAATTTATTAGGTATCTCAAAACAAGTGTAGTCTACTTGTACAGGGAATTGCAAGGCTTCTTTTTTATTTAATAATACGGCCACTTTTACAGAGGCAGGACCACTTGAAAGTAGTTGAGGTAAATAATGGTGTAAGGTTTTACCTGTATCAATAATATCTTCTAGAATAATAATATCTCTTCCGCTCACATTGGCTTCAAGACCAATGGCAGTTATAACATTGCCTGAAGAAGTCATGCCTTTATAGGAGGCTAGTTTAATAAAGCAAACTTCGGCCTCAATGTTTATTTGTTTGAATAAATCGGCGGTAAATAAAAAGGAACCATTGAGTATCGATAAAAAAATGGGTCTTTTACCTGCATAATCCTTATTTAATTGAATAGCTAAAGCAGTAATTTTTTCTTGAATTTCTTTTTCACTTAAGTAAGGAACAAATTCTTTATCTAATACTTGTATACTATCCATCATTAATTATTTTTTTTGCGCTTTATAAAATTAGGGAGGCTGCTAATTTTTTGGAGTGTTGCATTTGATTTAGATGCTTCATTGGTTTTAAATAAAACGAGGGTAGATCCCACCACTAATGTTTTATCTGTAACACCTGTGTTATAAGCTTCTAAGTAACTTAATTGGATACCTTCGAATTGACTAATATCATATAAGCTTTCACCTGCTGCGACTTCGTGCACTTTTTTACTTATTTCTTTTCTCTTCGGAACTAGGTATACAATTTGGTCTTTAGTCACAAGGTCTGTTTCTTCTAAATCGTTATATCCATATAGTTTGTATAAAGCAATATTATAAGTCGTAGCTAGTTCTAAAAAAGAGCTGCCCGCTCTTGCATACACTGCTAATAGTTGATTGACTTTAAATTTTCCTTTAGGGTACTCAAATTGAATAGGGTTGTTTTCTGTTTTAATCTTTAGACTACTTGTATCGTTTAATTTGATATTTTTTACAATATTAACAGTATCTGTGACAAGGGTATTGACTTTGGGAAGTTCAGTAGGTAGCGCTCCAATACCATTGATTGCAGTGGGTGCTGTAATTTTTAGACTATCAGAACTATTGATACCTTTTAGACTAGAAAGCTGAATGGTATCAATACTTGTAACAGAACTAAGGACAGTACTGTCTTTTATAATATGGGTATCTTTTACTATTATGGGAGCTATTTTTTTATTGGTATCTATTTTTTGAGTAGGGGTATCCTCGTCTTCAAAAACAGAAAGTTCAGGAAAATTATATTGAGAAAGTTCAAAATCGTTAATGACTTTAAGTAGTTTTTTTGGGTAGTCTGCAGCAGTGGCATAACCTGCTTTTTTTAGTCCATAAGCCCAAGCAGAATCATCCACAGGATCCAATTCAAATAAGGGCGCATAATTAGGTCTTGTTTTTAGAAAATTAGAATGGTCAATATAGGAGGCATTTGAATTCGGGTAAACCCTAAAACATTCTTGCTTGGCGTCGTCGTCTTGGTAAGTTGTTTCTCCTTTCCAATCAGTTTTGCATTTAATACCAAAATGATTTTTATAATTCAATGCCAAATTACTTTCACCACTATTAGATTCAATTATACCTTGTGCTAAAGTAATAGAAGCGGGAATGCCAGTTCGTTTCATTTCACTTATGGCAATATCTTTAAACTGGTCTATATATATTAAGGTAGCCGTTTTCTGTGCCTTGGTGGTTAAGGGGAGGATCAAAAAGAAGAGTAAAGCAAGCTTGCTTATTTTCATGCTAATATTTTTTTCTAATCAAAGTTAAGCCATCTCTTATTGTTAACATCACTTGTTCGGTATTTTGATCTAAAAGGACATATTCATTAAATGCTTGAATGGCCTTGGCACTTTTGCCTTTGACAGATTCCTCCAATACCTCTCCATGAAATAGAACATTGTCAACAATTATGATTCCTTTGTCGTTTAGAAAGGGGAGCACCAAATTATAATATTCGATATAACTAGTTTTGTCTGCATCAATAAATACCAAGTCCCATTTTTTTTGAAGGGTAGGTATAATTTCCTTGGCATCACCTATATGCATATGCAATTGTTTCGATCTAGGATTTGTATCAAAAGCAGCTTTGGCTTTTTGTGCATCTTCTGTCCTTAATTCAATGGTATGTAATGTTCCATTACTCGTTAACCCTTCTGCTAAACATAAAGCGCTAAAACCAGTAAAACTACCAATTTCTAAAATATGAGTGGGAGCCAATATTTTGCTAATAAAGCTTAAGAAGCCTCCTTGGGTCCAACTACTTTGTAAATGGCCGTGTTCATGGGTGGACAATGTTTCCTCGTATAAGCTCTTTAAATAGCTAGGAGTAGCATTGGAATATGCTTGGGTATAGTCGTTGGCCAATGGGTTAATAAAATCCATGCAGCAAAGGTCTAATTTTTTTCTGTATTTGGCCTTGAAATTACCCAAAGCCCAATAAACGTGAGTAGACCATTGATAATGAGTAGCTCCTGGCCAATTCTAAAATTACCCAATATAAAAGGTTGAGCATAATCAAGCAGCAAACATATTATTGGCGCTATGAAACATGGAATAAACGACCATTTGTCTGCCAGCTTTCTTTTAGTAAGTATGCCAAAAGCAAATAAACCTAATAGGGGTCCATAGGTGTAGGAAGCAACTTTTAAAAGTAAATCAATAATACTTTTATTATCAATCCATTTAAAGACCAGTACCACTATAAAAAACAAAAAAGCAAAACATAAATGTACTCTTTGTCTAATTTTTTTCTTATGAGCTTCATCCCAGTCTATTTTTCTTTGCATACCTAATAAGTCAATACAAAAACTAGAAGTTAAGGCTGTTATAGCGCCATCGGCTGAAGGAAATAAAGCCGATATCAAGGCTAAAATAAAAATAATTGAGATATAGGGTGGCATATGGTAAAGTGCAATACTTGGAAATAAGTCATCTCCAGTAGCAGTAATATTATTTTGTGCAGCGTATAAATTTAATAAGCCCCCTAAAAATAAAAACAAACAAATCACAAATAACATAGTAAAACCAATAGTGACCATATTTTTTTGAGCATCTTTTAAAGTTTTTACTGAAATATTTTTTTGCATCATCTCTTGGTCCAAGCCTGTCATCGTAAGGGTAATAAAGGCTCCTCCAATAATTTGTTTTAAGAAAAACGATTTACTATTGATATCCGTATTAAAAACTGTCGCAATACCTTTTACTTGCATAGCCTGCAAACCTTCTGCAACCGATAAATGCAAATTGCTTAAAATATAAATACTACAAATAATTAAACCCATTAACATGCCAGATGTTTGCAAGGTGTCGGTCCAAACAATGGTTTTTACACCTCCTTCATAAGTGTATAATAAAATCATAATTAAAATAACTAGTGTGGTGGCCCAAAAAGGCACACCCAAACTATCTAAAATAAATACTTGTAAAATTTTTACTACTAAATAAAGTCGGGCGGTGGCACCTAGAGTTCTTGATAAAACAAAAAAGGAGGCCCCTGTTTTATAGGCATTAAATCCCAATCTTTGTTCTAGGTAATGATAAATGGAAGTAAGATTCAGTTTATAATAAATGGGTAATAATACATAGGCAATGGTAAAATATCCAATAAGATAGCCAATGGTAATTTGTAAATAGTGAAAGGCATCTTTACTCACTGCACCTGGAACACTTACAAAAGTAACACCGCTTAAAGAAGTACCAATCATACCAAATGCCACTAACATCCAATGGCTATTTTTATTACCTATAAAAAAAGACATATTGTTACTATTCTTTCCTGCCATCTTTGCCACCCCTAATAATATCCCAAAGTAGATGATAATAAATAAGAAAAGTAAAGAAGCGCTCATAGTCCTGATTTGAGTGGGCAAAGTAATAAGAATCTTTGAAATAATTAACTAAATTGCTTCTATATTCAAGTTAAAAATTCTTTTTATGCAAATCAAGGCCCTCACTGTTTTCTGTGGTTCAAAATCAGGGGCAAATCCAAATTTTTTAAAAGAAGCAATTTTATTAGGTAATTTATTGGCCCAAAAAAATATAGACTTAGTGTATGGAGGTGGTAATAAAGGCTTGATGGGTGCAGTAGCCAATGGTTGTCTTGATCAAGGAGGTAAAGTGATTGGTATTCTGCCCAAGTTATTATTAGAATGGGAGGCGCAACATACTGGACTCACTGAATTGATTATTACGGAGGATATGCATGAGCGAAAAAAAATACTCTATGAAAAAGGAGAGGCTGGCTTGGTACTCCCTGGAGGTATGGGAACTTTAGATGAACTATTTGAAATGCTCACTTGGAATAATTTAAAAATACATAATAAGAAAATTTTTGTATTAAATATAGATGGATACTTTGATGCACTAATTCATCTATTAGATAATATGGATACCAATGGATTTATGTATGATCATTGGAAAGATAGAATTATTGTTTGCCCATCTGTAGCAGCGCTTAAGGCTCTTTTATCCTAAGTCTCTTCCTTAGTAACTTCTGTGGCTACTGTCTTAATTAGCTAATTTGTTTAATCTGCTTTTTTTTCTAAATATAGGAAAACCCGCGCCTGCTCTAATGATGGGTTGCGCTCTTGCTTGACCAATTTTATAAGGAGATTGATTGGCATTTAATAAGTCAATCAATACAGAAAAATAAGACATACCCTCTGCATTATGCTTACCATAGCCAATGCCGCCCAATATACTTGTGGCACCAAAACTAGTACTTGCTCTTACGCCATTGCTGTAATTATTGGCAGAAGTCCAAGTTCTATTGTATTCAGGTTGTATTTGAATAAAGAATTGTTCAACAGGCCATACCCTTGTAAATACACCTGCGCCTAATTGAAAGTTTTTAATTTTTTCATTAGAGCCAAATGATATATTAAAAGAGGAGTAATAAATGTTAGCGATAATACCCGCGTCTACATATTTATTATAGCTTTTAAGTAATTCAGGATTAAGTCCCAATTGAAAAGAATTATTTCCCCCACCTAAAAGTAAACCTCCCCCAAATAAAATAGGCTTTTCTTCTTTAAATATTTTACTAGTTTGTACAATATCTTGTGCTTGGGCTGATTGGCAGATAATTATAATGCTTAGAATAAGAAGGGCACTGAATAATTGGTTGAATCTTATCATAAGGGGTTTAAGCATTTAAATAAAACTGTGAATTTTATTTTTTTAAATCGAAAATTTTACCAGCATTCAAAATATTGTTTGGATCAAATACTTTTTTAATACCGATCATTAATTCCATAGTAATAGGATCAAAGACCACTGGCATAAATGATTTTTGAATTAGTCCAATGCCATGCTCTCCACTAATAGTACCTCCAAGAGATTTTACCAATTCAAAAACTTTAGTAAGAATGGTTTGTATCTCTTCATTTTCATAACTTTTTTTGTACTTAGGATGGTTTATTCTGATATGTAAATTTCCATCTCCTGCATGACCATAAGAAACAACTTTAAATCTATAGTCAAGCGCTAATGCTCTAACACCTTTTATTAATTTGGGTAATTCAGCCCTAGGCACTACCGTATCTTCTTCAATCGTATAGCCTGCTGCTACAGAGGCTTCGCTTGCCTTTCTGCGTATTTTCCAAAGTTCATTTTTTTGTTGGGCATCATCGGCAAAATATAATTCACCCACTTCGAAATTCGCTAATACTTCAGCAATGGCTTCCATATCCTTCATTAATACATCTAGGTCATTGCCATCTACTTCAATAATTAAATGTGCTTCTAGGCCTTCGGTAATTGGGATGGCTGTACTTTCACATAATTTACTCGCTAATTTAATGGATTCAATTTCCATTAGCTCCATGGCACTTGGTGTTATACCTGCTCTAAATATGGCACTTACTGCTTCGCTCGCTTTTTCTACACTATTAAAAGGCGCCAGCATTAATAAATCGAATTTTGGATGTGGAATTAATCTTAAAACAATTTTAGTCACAATACCCAAAGTGCCCTCACTGCCTACTATTAATTGCGTTAAATTATAACCGGTTGCATTTTTCAAGACATTGGAGCCCGTCCAAATAATTTCACCTGTAGGTAATACTATTTCTAAGTTTAAAACATAGTCTTTGACTACACCATATTTTACTGCCTTGGGTCCACCAGAATTTTCTGATATATTACCTCCTATAAAACAAGATCCTTTACTTGCAGGGTCGGGAGGATAAAATAAACCTTTTTCTTTTACCGTATTTTGTAAAACCTCTGTAATCACGCCAGGTTCGGTGGTTACTTGTAAATTTCTTTCATCAATTTCTAAAATGGAATTAAAACGCTCCATAGAAATAAGCAAACCACCTAAATGAGGTAGTGCACCACCAGTAAGTCCAGTACCTGCACCTCTTGGTGTAACAGGTATTAAATGTTGATTACAAAGGATTAATAATTTTGAAATTTCTTCTGCCGTTCTTGGCTTTACCACTACCTGTGGTGCGTAATGCAATTTTTCAGTTTCATCACTTCCATATTTTGCAAAACTTTCTTCGTCTGTAAAAAAGTAATTAGCCCCAACAATAGACTTTATTTCTTCTAAATGGGAAAGGGTAATATTGTTCATACCAATAAAATAATTTTAAAACAAGCTATTTAAAAAAGTCCATACAACATGCCGTCCACCTTGCTTATGATTTCGCCTAAATCTTCTTCAGATTCACCGAATTTATTTTTATCGCAGTCAATAATTAAAATGGGACCCTCTTTGTAGCCATCCACCCATTTATTATAGTACTCGTTCAACTTTTTTAAATAATCCAAACGAATATTTTCTTCATACTCTCTACCTCTTTTTTGAATTTGAGATACCAAGGTAGGCACAGAAGCTTTCAAATAGATTAGTAAGTCAGGAGGTTGTACCATTGTTTTAATAGTACTAAAAAATCCAAAATAATTATCAAAATCTCTTTTACTCATAAGTCCCATCTCATGTAAGTTGGGTGCAAAAATATTAGCATCTTCATAAATGGTTCTATCTTGAATTACGGTTTCAGTTCCTCTTTGAATTTCTAAAATTTGGTTCAAGCGGCCATGTAAAAAATAAATTTGAAGATTAAAGCTCCAACGCGTCATGTCGTCATAAAAATCCATTAAGTAAGGATTGTGGTCTACATCCTCAAATTGAGGTATCCAACGATAATGCTTGCTTAACATTTCGGTTAAGGTAGTTTTACCTGCTCCAATGTTTCCTGCAATTGCAACGTGTTTTGGTTTTTTAGCTTTTGCCATGGTCGTGAAAATACAAAATAGTTTAGTACTATCTTATCTTTGTTAATAATTAATTAGTCTTGTTTAATAATCCATCCCAACGGCCTTTCTTACAATCGACAAGGTGTCTGTAGCGCTTGCTCTGGCTTTATCTGCACCCTGTTTAATGATCTTTATAAGTAAGTCTTTGTTATTTTGTAAATCAAAAGCTTGATTACGAATAGGTTGAATAAATCTAACCATATCCTCTGCCAATTGCTTTTTCATATCTCCGTATCTTATAATACAATTCCCTTCACTACTATTATTAAAATCGTCTTCAAATTTTTTCACTGTGTCAGCAGTACTTACCAATTTCATTAAAGTAAATAAGTTCTCAATATAATCTGGCTTCACTGAATTCGGGGTAAGAGGGCCTTGATCGGTTTTGGCTTTTTTAATTTTATTTCGAATAGCCTCATCTTCGTCTGCTAAAAACAAAGTGGTGTTTTGGTTTTCGCTCTTACTCATTTTTCCATTGCCATCTAAGCCCAATATTTTTACAAGCTCACTATTATAATTGAATGCATAGGGCAAAGGAAAAATTTCACCATATCTGTAATTAAAACGTTCTGCAAAATTGCGGGCCATTTCTAAATTTTGTTCTTGGTCTTTACCCACGGGCACTTTCACTGCGCGGTGTATTAATATATCGGCTGCCTGTAAAACAGGGTAGGTAAGAAGTCCTGCATTTACATTCTCTGGTTGCATGCGTACTTTATCTTTGAAAGAAGTGGTCTTCTCTAATTCTCCTTTATACGCCAACATATTTAAATACAAATACAATTCGGCAATTTCTGGCACATCGCTTTGCACATACAAAGACACTTTCTCTGGGTCTAGTCCACAAGCAATATTTTCAGCTACCACTCTAAGTACACTTTCTTTTAAAGTTTTAGTATCGGGATGGGTGGTTAAGCTATGCCAGTTGGCTACGAAAAAATAGCAGTTGTATTCGTCTTGCATACGCACATAATTACGCATGGCACCAAAATAATTGCCTAGGTGCAGGAAGCCTGTAGGCCTAATTCCGCTTAATACAATTTCCTTTTTCATAGAACTGCGAAGATAATGAATCAGGAACCCATTTTTTGCCATCTTTTTGGGATATTTGTACAGAATTTAAAAATATTCAGTTTGTCAACAGTTTCTCTTTTATCTAGTCCCATTGAATACCTAAAAGGGGTGGGCCCTCTGAGGGCTGATATGCTTAAAAAAGAGCTGAGTTTATTCACTTTCAACGACCTACTACATCATTTTCCGCATCGACATATTGATAAAACCAAGGTAAATACTATTGCTTCCATCACCCCGGCTATGGATTTTGTTCAAATAAAAGGGGTCTTGCAAGGCATTGACATTATTGGGGTAAAGAGGTCAAAACGTTTGGTGACTCAATTAAAAGACGAGACAGGCACCATTGAACTGGCCTGGTTTCAAGGAATTACTTGGGTGCAAAAAAATATAATTGAGGGCCAAGCTTACTTAGTATTTGGAAGGGTTAGTTTTTTTAATGGTAAAGCACAAATGGTGCATCCTGAAATTGAACCCTATGTGGCAAGTACGATGGCACAGAAATCTTTATTAGAACCTGTGTATTCTAGCACTGAAAAATTAAAGGCGCGT
>Ga0209401_1002504_pt1 | contig 11871 bp, 10 predicted proteins | sample M_140807_MF_Meta_FD_187318 | JGI IMG/M metagenome (GOLD analysis project Ga0209401, IMG submission 187318) | Freshwater microbial communities from Lake Montjoie, Canada to study carbon cycling - M_140807_MF_MetaG (SPAdes) (version 2) | ecosystem: Environmental > Aquatic > Freshwater > Lake...
TTTTTTCTTCGCCAGGTTGAAAAAATAATTTTACAGTACCTTCCCAACTATCTTTTGTAGCCAATAAAATTTTGGCAGCACCTAATAAAACAGAAGTATGTACATCATGGCCACAAGCGTGCATAACACCTGGCACCGTTGACTTGTAGGGTATATCATTTTGTTCCTGAATAGGAAGCGCGTCCATGTCTGCGCGAAGCGCAATGATGCGGGACGTAGGGTTTTTTCCTTCAATAATAGCTACAAGTCCAGTGGTTGCTTTTTCCTCAGAAGCAATGCCCATAGCAGCTAATTGAGCTTTTACATACTTAGCCGTTTCAAATTCTTGATAGCTTAATTCTGGGTGTGCATGCAAATGATGACGCACTGCAATTTGTGCAGGTGCATATTCTTTTGCTAGAGCTTTAATTTTTTCTTGTAGTTGACTCATAAACAATTTGTCATTTTATTGATCGATATCTTCTAAACTTGCTTCGATTACATCCTCCACCACATACATGCCATCCGGAAAAATGGAGAGCATTAATTTTCTATACCGCTCTGCGTCTTCTCTTTTTAAAAAATCGCCTACACGCACTTTAAATAATGGTGCCTGATAAGTGGTATACACTTTTTGATCTGGAAATTTTGATTGCACAGCAGCCTTTGCATTAAAAGCTTGATCGCGATTATTGGTACTGGTTATTTGAATTCTAAACCCTTTTACTTTGCCATTACTTGTAAGTACCGAAGTACGTTTATTAATAAACGCTTGCTTTTGTGATAAAATATCTAAGCGGGGGTCTTTTTTTACAATGATAGTATCCGAAGCTGCTACACTTGATGCAAGTAAAACTGCAACAAATGCACAAGGTATATTTTGGACACTTTTTAAATTCATGATAAAAACAGTTTCGTTTACTAACTAAGTTACAACATTAATAGCTTCCTGAGGCCGCGGCTCCTGCAACAATTGCTACACTGGCACTGCAGCCTAGCCTTGTGGCACCAGCGGCTACAAGCGCACTAGCAAATGCGTAATCTCTAATGCCGCCAGACGCTTTTATTTGAACATTGGAAGGTAAATGTGCTTTAAACAATTGAACCGCCTCTATAGTTGCTCCTTTTTCGGCGTATCCTGTCGATGTTTTTAAATAATCAATGCCTGCTACTCCATACAGTTCGCAACACTTAATAATTTCATCGTTGGTTAATACACCCGATTCAATAATAACTTTAATTACTTTTTCTTTGCTTCTTACAATGGGTAATATATGACCCAGTTCATTTGCGAGATATGCCCAATCGGCATTTTTAATAGCGCTAATATTTGCAACAACATCTAACTCATCGGCGCCATCCACTACTGCTAAAATAATTTCAGCAATTTTTGATTCTACCGCACTGTATCCAAATGGAAATCCAATAACGGTTGCTACTTTGACAGGAGTCCCTGCTACCAAAGCTTTTGCAGTTTTTACAAAATTAGGTGGCACACAAACGGCAGCAAAACCATACTCTATGGCCTCCGCACATAATTTTTCAATGTCTGCAACAAGTGTAGTAGGCTTTAAAATGGTATGGTCGATGTAAGCGTTTAATGGCATCAATCAAAAATTAAATTAATCGGCGTCTCTTCCATGACATGCCTTGTATTTTTTTCCGCTACCGCAAGGACAAGGATCATTTCTTCCAATTTTTGGACCCACCGTAATTGGCTGTTGCTTTTCTGGAGTAGGATCGTAATAATCATTTTCGGTAAGTGGCGCAGCCGCATCTTGCTTGGTAACGCTCATCTTACTCATGTCGGTTTTTTGCTGACGACCTTCTTGTACCTGATCCGTTTCGGTTAAAGGAATGGTGGCATGACACAAAAATTCAATGATGTCTTTATTGACTTCGGTATCCATTTTTTTGAATAACTCAAAGGCTTCCATTTTATAAATAACGAGTGGATCTTTTTGTTCATACGTAGCTGTTTGTACACTTTGCTTTAAATCATCCATGGCACGCAAATGCTCTTTCCAAGCATTGTCTATGTGCGCAAGTGCAATGGTTCTTTCAAGCGAATTAATTAAAGCTGCGCCATTACTAGCAAGGGTTTTATCCATATTGCCAAGAACTTCCATGGCTTTTTTACCATCCGTGAAAGGAACAATCACATTTTCGATATGGTTGCCCTGCTGTAAACGAATACGCTTAAACACCGGCATAGCCTGTGCCATCATGTCGGCACGGCGGCGGTTATAATGTGCAATGGCTTCTTGGTATAATAACTCTGCAACGTTCTGTGCGCTTTGTTTGTTTAACTGCTCTTCTGTAATGGCAGTATCTAGTCCAAAGTTTACAATTACGGCTAATTTAAATCCTTCAAAATCACTTTGTTCTCTAAAGCTAAACACGAGTCCTTCGGCAACACCATAAAAAGCATTGTCTAAATCAAGTGCTAATCTTTCACCAAATAATGCGTGATGACGTTTAGCATAAATTACGGTACGCTGCTTGTTCATTACATCGTCATATTCTAAGAGGCGCTTACGAATACCAAAGTTGTTTTCTTCTACCTTTTTTTGAGCACGCTCAATAGATTTTGTAATCATGCTGTGCTGGATTACTTCGCCTTCTTTGTAACCTGCAAAGTCCATCACTTTAGCAATTCGCTCACTACCAAACATGCGCATTAAATCATCCTCTAAGGATACAAAAAATTGAGAAGATCCTGGATCGCCTTGACGTCCTGCTCTACCTCTTAACTGACGGTCTACACGGCGAGACTCATGACGCTCGGTACCTAAAATGGCCAAACCACCCGACTCCTTAACACCTTCGCCTAATTTAATATCGGTACCCCTACCTGCCATGTTGGTGGCAATGGTAACAGCGCCTGCTAAACCCGCTTCGGTAACAATTTGTGCTTCACGAGCGTGCTGCTTGGCGTTTAATACGTTGTGTGGAATTTGTTTTTGACGAAGCATACGACCTAATAGTTCACTTACCTCAACGCTTGTGGTACCAACAAGTACCGGTCTTCCCGCTTCTCTTAATTTTACAATTTCATCAATAACAGCACCAAATTTTTCACGTTTGGTTTTAAACACTAAATCCTGCTCATCAATTCTGATTGCTGTTACGTTTGTAGGTACAGAAACCACATCTAATTTATAGATGTCCCAAAGCTCTGCTGCTTCTGTTTCGGCAGTACCCGTCATACCACAAAGTTTGTGGTACATTCTAAAATAGTTTTGTAAAGTAACGGTTGCATAAGTTTGAGTAGCCGCTTCAATTTTTACATTTTCTTTGGCTTCAATAGCTTGGTGTAAACCATCCGAGTATCTACGACCATCTAGTATACGACCCGTTTGTTCATCTACAATTTTTACAGAACCATCCATTACTACATACTCAATGTCTTTATCAAATAGCGTGTACGCTTTTAGTAATTGTTGAACGGTATGAATACGATCTGCCTTAACAGAATAATCATTAATGATGGTTTCTTTTTGTTGTAGTTTTTCTTCGGCAGTTAACGTTGATTTATCAATAGAAGATAGCGACAAACTAATGTCAGGTAAGACAAAAAATTGTTGGTCTTCGCCAGCTTTTGTAATGAGCTGAATACCTTTGTCGGTAAGCTCTACCGAGTTACTTTTTTCGTCGATGTAGAAATACAATTCTTCGTCGGCAATAGGCATTTCACGAGACTGATCTGCGAGGTAATAATTTTCGGCCTTTTGTAATTTTACGCGAATACCCGGCTCACTTAAATATTTAATAAGGGCGTTGCTTTTAGGAAGACCTCTATGTGCTCTAAATAGTGCAAGACCGCCATCTTTAGGATCATCGTTGCCTTCTGCAATTTTCTTTTTGGCCTCAATTAAAAATTGATTGGTGGCACGCTTTTGTGCATCTACTAATTTTTCGATGCGCGGCTTTAATTCAAAAAATTGTTGCTCGTTGGTATTGTGTCCTACCGGACCAGAAATAATAAGTGGGGTACGCGCATCATCAATTAACACCGAATCCACTTCATCCACCATGGCAAAATGATGTTTACGTTGCACCATTTCCTGCGGCGTATGCACCATGTTATCGCGGAGGTAATCAAAACCAAATTCGTTATTGGTACCGTAAGTGATGTCTGCTAAATATGCGTTGCGACGTGCTTCGCTATTGGGTTCATGTTTATCAATACAGTCTACGCGAAGTCCAAGCCACTCAAACAAAGTACCGTTCCATTCGCTATCGCGTTTTGCTAGATAATCATTCACTGTTACAATGTGTACGCCCTCGCCTGCTAGTGCATTTAAATACGCTGGAAGTGTTGATACGAGGGTCTTTCCTTCTCCAGTAGACATTTCAGCAATTTTACCTTCGTGTAAAACACTACCACCAATTAACTGAACGTCATAGTGTACCATGTTCCAGGTAACTTTTCCGCCAGCAGCCGTCCAAGTATTTTTATAAACACTTTGCTCGCCTTTAATAGAAATATAATCTTTTTTAACGCTAAACGATCTATCCAACTCGGTAGCCGTTGCCACCAATTCTTCGTTGCTAGAAAATCTACGCGCTGTTTCTTTTACAACCGCAAAAGCTTCTGGCTGAATTTCTGCAAGCACTTCTTCAATTTTTTGATCGCGCTCTTTATTTAAGGCATCCACCTCTTTATAGATAGCATCACGCTTGTGAATTTCAGTATCACTGAGTGCGTCAGCGATTTCTTTTTTCTCTGCAATTTGTGCGTCAATAGCCGTTAAATGATTTTGAATTCTTTTTTTGAACTCAGCAGTTTTTCCTCTTAACTCATCGTTGGTTAAATTAGCATAAGAGGCAAAAAATGCATTGGCCTTTTCTACAATTGGAAGTATCTTTTGAACATCTTTCTCGCTCTTACTGCTTCCGAATAATTTGGTTATAAATTTCAACATATTGTTAAATAAACTGTTTTTATAAAAAATAACTTACACAAAAAGAGTGCGGGAAATAAATTTGCGTCAATTTGGCACTCAATTGTAAGGCCGCCAAAGGTAAAGATTTTGGAGCGGTTGTAACCCGGTTACAAAGAACTGATTATGAACAAGATTATAAGCAAAGGTTGGATGATGGCATTTTGGGTGTTTTTAGCCGTTTTTATGGTGACTTTGCCTGCAAAAAGTCAAAATAACCCTCCAGATTCGGCTCAAACTGCTTTAAAAGACAGCATCCAAATGCCCCTGCCGGAGGCTGTTGCCATGGAGCGAATCGATATCACCCGCAATTACATGACCGCCCTGGGAGCCTGGGGGCTTTTAAATGTGGTGCAGGGCAGTATTTCTGCTACCAACACCGTGGGTCCTGAGCATTATTTTCACCAAATGAGTGCCTACTTTAATACCATAAACGTTGGGATTGCGGCCGCTGGTTTTTTAGGTATCAAAAAGCAGCTGTTAAAAACAAATACTTTGGACTCTGAGATGAAGGCACAGCAAAAAATTCAAAAAATACTGCTCATTAACAGCGCTTTAGACGTAGGTTATTTTGCTACTGGTCTTTTAATGCGCAAAAGCGGGATTAACAATAAAAACGCCAAAATACAAGGGTATGGCGGCAGTATTATGTTACAAGGGGCATTTTTACTGGCTTACGACCTTTTGCAATACGGCGCACACCATAAAAACAGCAAAAGACTGGGTCAAAAAATTGGCATTTGGAGCGTTGGGCCAACCCCTTCCGGCATGGGCCTTTCTTACCGTTTTTAACCCTAAAACAGGGATCGAGCGTTTCTTGAAAACTTCTTTATGGAATTTCAGCGTCTTTCTGCTACTTTTGCCACCGAAAACGAGTAATATTTAATACCATGGCAGGTCAATTAAAAGAGGTTAGAAATAGGATCAAAAGTGTACAAAGTACGCAGCAAATTACCAAGGCAATGAAAATGGTGAGTGCGGCAAAATTACGCCGTGCGCAAGACGCCATTACGCAAATGCGCCCTTATGCGCAAAAGCTACAAGAAATGCTGAGCAATATTGTTAGCACTACAGAGGGTGATTTGTCTATCAAATTAGCAGAAACCAGAACGATAGAAAATGTTTTATTAATTGTGATTACTTCTGATAGAGGTTTATGTGGTGGTTACAATGCCAACCTTATTAAACTTGCAAAAAGTACCATCGCAGAAAAATATAGCAGCCAATTTAATAAAGGCAATGTTACCATTTGGAACATTGGTAAAAAAGGATATGAGAGTTTAACCAAAGCAGGTTATACCACCGACGCTACTTTTAAAGATATCTTTTTACAACTAAGTTTCGAAAACGTACAAGCCGCTGCTGCAGCTGCAATGAAAGCATTTGAAGACAAAACTTTTGATGCCGTAGAAGTTATTTATTCTGAATTTAAAAATGCAGCTTCTCAAGAATATAAAGCAGAAGCTTTCTTACCTATACCTAAAGTAAAAAGTTCAGGTCCTGCAAAAAAATCAGACTTTATTTTTGAGCCAGCTAAAGAAGAATTGATAGCAGAGCTGATGCCAAAAATATTAAACACACAATTATTTAAAGCGGTGCTTGATTGTAATGCAAGTGAACATGGCGCCCGCATGACCGCAATGGATAAGGCGAGCGAAAACGCTAACGAACTCTTGAAGTCGCTAAAAATTAGCTACAACAGAGCCCGTCAGGCGGCCATTACCACAGAACTTACAGAAATTGTAAGTGGCGCAGCTGCACTTCAAGGATAAACCTTAATATTAGTTTATGGAGATTAGTGAAATCATACCGCATATAGAAGTTCTCATTTTTGCAAGTGAAAAACCACTTACTTCTCTTGATATTGTTGAACTCATCAATAACACTTTTGGCTTTTTAGAAGAGCGCATTAGTTTAGATCAAGTGGATGCAGCAGTAAATGGAATTAAAGAAAAGTATGACTCCGAATTTTATCCATTTGAAGTAAAAGAGAGTGGCGGTGGTTGGCAATTTTTAACTAAAAAAGATTTTCACCAAACCATTGCACAACTCAACGGCGATAAGTTTTTAAAGCGTTTATCAAACGCAGCGCTGGAAACACTTGCTATCATTGCTTACAAGCAACCCATCACCAAAGGTGAAATAGAATCTATCAGAGGGGTTAACACCGATTATAGCATTCAAAAATTATTAGAAAAAGAACTCATTTTAATCAGTGGCCGCAGTGAAAACATGCCGGGTAAACCGCTTTTATATGTGACTTCTAAAACATTTATGGATTATTTTGGCATCAATAGCCCAGAAGACCTTCCTAAAATTAAAGAAGTACTAGCCGAGCAATTAATTGAAGGCACCATCATAAACCCCGAAGACTTTACAGATCAAAATGTTGCGGGTAGCACAGCATTTGAAGAAGAAAGTTTAATCATCGATACAGATATCCCTACTTCCGAAGATCCAATTGATGAGATAGCTGCCGCAGAAGATGAAACAGTAGACACCGAAGATGATGGCAACTTTAGCGAGTCTGATAATTTTGAAGATGCCGAAGAAGCATCTGAAGAAGATGATGAGAATTCGGACAAGGATCCTGCCTAATAAATGCCCCGAAGTGTTATCTTCGTGGACCTATGTCACAATCACTTTCCAACGAACAACTCATTGCAGCAGCCAATAGTTTTGGCACACCACTTTATGTGTATGATGCTGCCAATATTGAGGCGCAATACAGTGCATTAACCACTGCTTTTGCAGGGCAACCTGTCAAGTTTTTTTATGCGAGTAAAGCCCTTACCAATATCAATATTTTAAAACTCATGCTTACTATGGGTTGCGCCGTTGATTGCAGTTCTATCAATGAAGCACACCTTGCCATAAAAGCAGGACACGCTCCTAATAATATTTTATATACAAGTAACGGTATTCATTTTAGTGAAATTGAAACAGCCGTATCGCTTGGTATTCATGTAAACATTGATAGCTTATCTAACCTAGAAAAATTTGGAAAAAAGTTTGGCGGCAGCTACCCTGTTGGCATTAGACTGCGACCAAACATTATGGCTGGTGGTAATTTAAAAATTTCTACAGGTCATGACAAAAGCAAGTTTGGAGTGCCCCTAGAGCAATTAGATCAGCTACTTGCCATTGTAGACACCTATCAAATAAATATTGCTGGATTACATATTCATACCGGAAGTGAAATTAAAGACGTGTCTGTGTTTATGAAAGTCACCGACGTGTTTTTTGATTTGGTTCCTAAATTTCCAACCTTACAATTTTTAGATTTAGGGGGTGGTTTTAAAGTGCCGTATAAAGCAGGAGATCCTTCTACAAATATTCCAGAACTAGCATCTGAAATTCAAAAGTTTCAGGAAAAACTACAAAGCACCTATGGCCAAAGTTTTGAGTTGTGGTTTGAGCCTGGTAAATATATGGTGAGCAAATCTGGTTATTTTATTACAGAGGTTAACGTTATAAAGCAAACGCCCACTATCACTTTTGCAGGTGTTAACAGTGGCTTTAATCATTTAATTAGGCCTATGTTTTATGAAGCCTATCACGAAATAAAAAACCTTAGCAACCCAGATGGCACATTAGCTACCTATGATGTAGTAGGAAATATTTGTGAGACAGATACATTTGCTTCTGATAGACAAATTGCTACTATTAGAGAAGGCGACTTATTGGTATTTGAAAATGCTGGCGCTTATGGCTTTGAAATGGCCAGTAATTTTAATTCGCGTTATAAGCCCGCCGAAGTCCTGATTTTAAAAGGCGAGGCCAAACTGATCAGACAAAGAGATACCTTTGAAGACCTTACAAGAAATCAAATTGAAGTTTTGTAAGCGCAAGCCCACTCAACCATGATTGAATTAAAAAATATCAGCAAAAGTTTTGGAGAAAGAAGCATCATTGAAGACATCAGCGCTTCCATGATTGCTGGTAAATGCAATTTAATTATTGGAACCAGTGGAAGTGGAAAAACGGTTCTTACCAAATGTATGGTAGGACTTTTTAAACCAGAAGTTGGAGAGATTTTATTTGACGGCAAAGACATGCTGCTCATGGACAACAATGAGCGCAAAGAGTTAAGACGACAAATTGGTATGCTATTTCAGGGAACTGCCTTATTTGATTCTATGACTGTAGAAGAAAATGTTTTGTTCCCACTTAACATGTTTACCAATTGGACCCTCGCCGAAAAGAAAAAAAGAGTGGACGAAGTACTAGCACGTGTTAACCTGATAGACGCGCATAAAAAATACCCTTCTGAAATTAGTGGCGGTATGAAAAAAAGAGTAGGTATTGCGCGCGCCATTGTACTGAACCCAAAATATCTTTTTTGTGATGAGCCTAACTCTGGCCTTGATCCGCAAACATCCATGGTGATTGATAAACTCATTCAAGAAATCACCACCGAATACAATATTACCACCATTGTGGTAACCCACGACATGAATAGTGTGATGGAAATTGGCGAGCATATTATTTACCTACACCAAGGAAAAAAACAGTGGGAAGGCACCAATCAAGATATTATCTATTCCAAAGATGAACTTCTTAATAAATTTATATTTGCCTCTTCTTTTTTACAAGACGCCAAGCAAATGCGTATGCTAGAAGATGATCAGGCAAAAAAATAACCCTCCCCCAAATGAAAAAAATAATTTCTCTTTTTGCTGCCATACTTTTATTGGGTGCTCAACAACTTTTAGCCCAAGACAACACCCCTGTAAGACCCGATGCACCTTATTTGACCAATAAAAATATTCCAGCATTTAGTTTACTCCTCGCTAATGGGGAAAATTTCACCCAAAACAATATTCCGACGTCAAAGTATACGATCATTATTTACTTTAGCCCCGACTGCGGACACTGCCAGCATGAAGCCACAGAAATGGTAAAAAATATAGACAGCCTTAAACATGTTTATTTTGTATGGGCAGGCAGTAGAAGTATACCTGAACTTAAAGCCTTTTCTGAAAAATACGGTTTTAATGCCCTCCCCAATCTAGTATGCGGCCAAGACCAGCAGTACAGCATCCCTTCTTATTACCAAGTAAAATACACACCCTTTGTAGCGGTTTATGACAATAAAAAGCAGTTTATAAAGGCCTATGAAATGGGGGTAGAAATCCCGGAATTACTCAAATTAATTGGGACCCATTAAGGCATTATAATGGTATTTCGTACGTACCTTTGCGCCTGAAAATAACATTCACCTTTTAATACATTTTATATGAAAATTACGGTAGTGGGCGCTGGAGCAGTAGGTGCAACCTGTGCAGACAATATTGCGCGCAAAGAATTAGCAAGCGAACTTGTTTTATTAGACATCAAAGAAGGCTTTGCAGAAGGTAAAGCACAAGACATGATGCAAACAGCTGCATTGCTTGGTTTTGATACCAGCATTTCTGGTAGCACCAACGATTATACTAAAACAGCTAACTCAGATGTAGTAGTAATTACTTCAGGCTTACCACGTAAACCAGGCATGACACGTGAAGAACTCATTGGCACTAATGCGGGTATCGTAAAGGGTGTTTGCGAAAACATTTTAAAGCACTCTCCTAACGCTATCATTATTGTGATTAGTAATCCAATGGATACTATGACATATTTAGCACTTCAATCTACGGGCTTACCTAAAAATAGAATTATTGGAATGGGTGGTACACTTGATAGCGCTCGTTTTAAATATCAATTAAGCACTACACTTGATTGTAGCCCCGCCGATTTAAATGCACTTGTAGTGGGTGGTCATGGCGATACAACTATGATTCCTTTAATTAAGCATGCTACATGGAATAGCATTCCGGTAACTAAATTTTTATCTGAAGAGCAGCAAGAAAAAATCATAGCAGACACCATGGTGGGTGGTGCTACTTTAACTAAATTATTAGGCACATCGGCATGGTATGCACCAGGTGCTGCTGGGGCTGCGTTAGTTGAAAGCATTGTACGTGATGAGAAAAAATTATTTACTTGTTGCGTTAGCTTAAACGGCGAATATGGTCAATCAGATATTTGCTTAGGCGTTCCTGTTGTAATTGGTAAGAACGGCTGGGAAAAAATTGTTGAGATGGATCTTTCTGCAGACGAGCAAGCGGCGTTTAACAAAAGCGCCGATGCTGTTAGAAGTATGAACGACGTTTTAAAAACTTTATAATTCAAACTTTGTTCTAATAAAAAAAGCCCCGCAATGCGGGGCTTTTTGATTAAAGTTAATAACCAGTCTAACATATTAAAAGCCGATTAAATTAAAGAAGCAGTATACTTTGGGGTTACTCCAATTGATAGCTGTATAATATCTTCTTGTTATCTCTATTATTGTTAATACTTGTTTGAATATACTCAACTCTTACAAGGTCCTTGTCCACTATCACTTTTAAATATCCTGGGCTATTTAATATAACACCTTGCTCATAGCCATACTCTTTAACGGATTTATTGATACCATAATGCATTGCGCCTGGCTGGGGTAATAACTGATAGACAATCCCATCTTTGTCCTGCTTAGCAAAAAAATGATCATGGCCATGAAAAACAACATTCACCTTGTATTTTTGAAACAAGGAATGAATAGGCATTTCCCATCCTACCCGATTTTGACTAAAAGTATTTACACCCGTGCTATCTAGTCCGCCCCACTCCCAAAAAGGCACAGCTTCTACGCCACCCCTGGCAATTCCTTTTTTATCTACCCCTCCAACAAGGTTATGCATAAATACAAACTTAAATTTTGCTTTACTCGAACCAAGTGTATATTTAAGCCAGTCATACTGCTCTTTTCCTAATGAACGCTGCCAAGGATCACGTCCATTTGCTGAATAAGTAAAAGGATCCAACACAATAAACAAAGCATTTCCCCATTGCCATGCATAATAACTTGAAGAATTTCCGGAGTAAAACTGATTTTTGATTGGATTAATATATAGGCTACTCC
>Ga0209401_1002509_pt1 | contig 11852 bp, 12 predicted proteins | sample M_140807_MF_Meta_FD_187318 | JGI IMG/M metagenome (GOLD analysis project Ga0209401, IMG submission 187318) | Freshwater microbial communities from Lake Montjoie, Canada to study carbon cycling - M_140807_MF_MetaG (SPAdes) (version 2) | ecosystem: Environmental > Aquatic > Freshwater > Lake...
CTGGTGATCGCCTAGGGGTTGGATGACAGACTGCCTCCGACACCACGCCTCGCCCCGTGCCGGTTCCTGAGCGCCATGATCCCCGGGTGATGGATCGCTTCGGAGCAGCTGGATGAGCCTAGAAGCGGCTCCGGGGTCCACCGACGCCGACGGCTCGATGCCGTTTCTGATGTTGCCCAGCGATGGGCTCCTGTTGATCAGCAAGGGACTAGAGCTGCTCCACGTCGATCGCACCGCCCGCCAGTGGCTCGGGATGGGGTCTGACGCTCCCCTAGACCAACCCCTGGCCGCGCTCTGGCCCGAGCTGGCCGAACTCCTGCTCCTGCCCATGCCGGAACTGGCCAAGGGCCCTTTCGACCGGCGCCTGGAGTTCCAGGGCCGCGGGGTGGAGTGCCGCCACTTCCTCACCGACTCCGGCTATGGGGTGAGCCTGCTGCTCACCGACCCGATCCAAGGGCCGGCACAGGAACAGATGCGCCTGCTCAGAACTCTGCTGGAGGCGGTGCAGGATTCCGTGCTGGTGACCACCGCCGAACCGCTCGACTCACCAGGACCACTGATCGTCTATGTGAACGACGCCCTGGTTGAGCAGAGCGGCTATGGGCGCCACGAACTACTCGGCCGCAGCCCCCGCCTGTTCCAGGGTGAGGCAACGGACCGTTCAGAGCTGAAACGCTTCCGCGCCGCCCTCGATACGTGGCAGCCGGTGGAGGTGGAACTGCTCAATTACCGCCGCGACGGCAACACCTACTGGACCGAGATCAAGGCCTCCCCCCTGCCGGATGCCCTGGGGTGGTACACCCACTGGGTGTCGGTTCAGCGGGATGTAACCAGCCGGCGCAACACCGAAGAGCGCCTGCAGCAGCAGGCCCTCAGTGATCCCCTCACCGGCCTGCCCAACCGGCGCGGCATGACGGAACATCTGGAGCGCTGCATCACCGATAACGACGGACGGCAAAATCGGTTAGCCCTTGTCTTCTGCGATCTCGACCGCTTCAAGGAGATCAACGATCGTTTCGGACATCGGGTCGGGGATGAGCTTTTGCTCGAGGTCTCGAATCGCCTGAAGAACCAGCTGAGGCTCGGCGACATCCTGGCCCGAATCGGCGGCGACGAGTTCGTTGTGGTGGCCAAGAACATCAAAGAGGACAGCGATGCCTACCTGCTGGCCGAGCGATTGCGGGCCTGCCTGGTGCAACCCTGGATCCACGAGATGAAGGAATTACCGATCTCGATGAGTTTCGGGGTAGCCACCACGCTGGGGAGTGGCTTATCCGCCGATGAGCTGTTGCGGCGGGCCGATCTCACCATGTACCAAGTCAAGGCCACCGGCCGGGATGGGGTGGCCCTCTATGACCAGGCCGTTGATGAACAGGTGCAGGAGAATCTCACCCTGCTCCAGCATCTGCAGTTGGCCCTGCGCGTAGGGGGCCTGAAGCTTCACTACCAGCCGTTGGTGGACCTGGAGAGCGGTCTGCCGATCGGGGCGGAAGCCCTGGTGCGGCTACAGACTCCGGGTGGGAAGACGATCCCGCCGGATGTCTTCATCCCGCTGGCTGAGCGGACCGGTCAGATCCTCGCGGTGGAGCGCTGGGTGATCCGCGAGGGCCTGGACACCCTCAGCCAATGGCAACAGCAGGGTCTGGAGCATCGGCTGGCGATCAATGTGAGTCCCACCCATCTGGAGAGAGGCTCCCTGGTGGAGGACCTCTTGAGCCATCGCGACCGCACCGGTGTTGACCTGCGGGGCCTCACGGTGGAGGTAACCGAAACGGTGCTGCTACAGCTGCAGGACCGGGCCAGCTCGGTGCTCGGCCGCCTGAGGGATGCGGGGGTCACGGTGGCCCTGGATGATTTCGGCACCGGCTATTCCAGCCTGGCCTGGCTGAGCCGCATCCCCATCGATGAGGTGAAGATCGATCGGAGCTACATCACCCAGATGGTCGAAGACCCGCGCTGTCTGGTGTTGATCCGTGGCTTCGTGGGGATGTTCCGGGAGCTGGGCCTGCGGGTGGTGGCTGAAGGGATCGAAACCGAGCAGCAGCGCCAGCTGCTGCTGGCCATGAACTGCCCGATCGGCCAGGGCTGGTTGTTTGGCAAGCCGCTCCCCTCAGGCAAACTGCCCTGGAGTCCCGCAGGAACGGCCCGCTGAAACGGCCCCTTGCGTCCGATCCGCCCTTACCCCTGCGCATTCCATTGGCGCCCGATCCGTCCGCCCCCCCATCCAGCCCGGTGGCCCCGCCCCTAGAGAGAAGCCTGGAATCGGTGGCCATTCCGGCCGGTGCAGGGGGTCTGCCGACCCTGCTGAGGGTGATCGGACCCGCCTACCTGGTGGCGGTGGGCTACATGGATCCGGGCAACTGGGCCACCGATCTGGCGGCGGGCTCCACCTATGGCTACAGCCTGCTCTGGGTGGTGGCCCTCTCCAGCCTGATGGCGGTGCTGCTCCAGTCCCTCTGCTGCCGCCTGGGAATCGCCACGGGCCTCGACCTGGCCCAGGCCTGCCGTCGCCATCTTCCCCGCTTCTCGGTGATTCCCCTCTGGCTCCTGGCCGAGGTGGCGATCGTGGCCTGTGACCTGGCCGAACTGGTGGGAACCGCCCTGGCCCTGCAGCTGCTGTTCGGTCTGCCCCTGCCGGTGGGCGTGCTGCTCACCGCCTTCGACACCTTGGTGCTGCTGGGGTTGCAGCGCTTCGGGATCCGGCGGCTCGAAGCGCTCGTGATCAGCCTGGTGGCCCTGGTCGGCGCCTGCTTCGCCGTCGAGATGCTGCTCCTGCGACCCGACGTGGCCAGCGTGCTGGGCGGCCTGGTGCCGAGGGTGGATGCGCTGCGCAACGGCACCCAGCTCTACCTGGCCGCCGGCATCCTGGGCGCCACCGTGATGCCACACAACCTTTATCTCCATTCCTCCCTGGTGCAGACCCGCCGCTGGAGCACCGGGCCGAAGATGCGCCAGCGGGCGCTCCGCTTCGCCAATCTCGACACGGTGATCGCCCTGGCCCTGGCCTTTTTGGTGAACGCCTCGATCCTGGTGCTGGCGGCCGGCACCTTCTATGGCCTTCCCGGTGCCCCCGTCACCGATCTGAGCGAGGCCCATCGCCTGCTGAGCCCGCTTCTGGGCACCACCGCCGCCGGCCTGCTGTTCGGCATCGCCCTGCTGGCAGCGGGCCAGAGCTCCACCCTCACCGCCACCCTCGCCGGCCAGATCGTGATGGAAGGGTTCCTCAAGATCCGCCTGCCCCAGTGGCAACGCAGGCTGCTCACCCGTGGCCTGGCCCTGGTGCCGGCCCTACTCACGGTGCTGCTGCTGGGGGACAGGGCCACCGGCCAGTTGCTGATCCTCAGCCAGGTGGTGCTGAGCCTGCAGCTGCCCTTCGCGGTGTTGCCTCTGGTGTGGTTCTGCAGCCGCCGCAACCTGATGGGGGACCTGCGGGCGCCGAACTGGCTATTGCTCCTGGCCTGGATTTGCGCAGCGGCGATTGTGGTGATCAACTCAGCGCTGTTGCTGAGCCTGGCGGGTTCCTAACCGTCGGGCTGACCCGGCGGCTGACGGCGAAGAAGCCCGCTGATCAGGGGTTCGGCCTGTTGGCTCGCAGGAGAAAGTAAGCGGCGGCAAGGCACACGATCACAGCCCCCACGCCGAGCAGCATCAGAGGGTCTTTCTCATGGCCTGGTGGCATCACAATCACCTTGCGCGCCACGGCGGTGAGGGCCGTGAGCACCACCAGTTCGGTCTGAATGGAGTGATCCCGCAGGTAGGCGGTGAGGTTCTGGAGCACCTCCAGCCCGATCAGCAACAGCAGCAGCCGATCCAGGAGAAGGATCAACCCGCCCTCCAGCCAGTTCTGCCCCGGTTGCAGCAACGCCTGAGCGGTGCCCAGGCCCAGCTGCAGCGTGCCGGCCGTGAGCACCACGATCAACACCACAGCCAGCACCCGCGAGAGGTTGCGCTCGAACCTCTCCACCAGGGCGATGAAGTGGGGGGGGTGTGGCAGGGGCATCGGGGCGGCCGCAGCGGCGGTGCCCCGATTCTGGTGGGGGAGTTGATCGGCTGGGCCTGGCCATGTTCCAGCAGTTCCCAGATCCCCCCAGACCCCGATCCGAGGCGGCGGCGTCGTGCCCCGGCAGATCCAATCAGACCGGCGGGATGATCGGGACCAGCCGCCAGCCGCCCTCCCCCTCAAGGGCCAGTTCCCAGTGATGAAAGGGCCGCAGGCTGGGCCGATGGCCCACGCTCACCACCGTGGGGCCGGCCGCCACCAGCAGGCCATAGAGGTCTTCCTCCGCCTGCAGATCCAGGGCGCTGCTGGCTTCATCGAGGATCACCAGGGCGGGCCGGCGCAGGAGCAGGCGCGCGAAGCCGAGCCGCTGCTGCTCCCCGCCGGAGAGCACCCGGGCCCAGTCCTCCTCCTGGCCCAGATCTGGATGGCGCTCGGCGAGGCCCCCCAGACCCACCTGCTCCATGAGATGCCGCAGCTCCGGATCCCCCATGGCGGAAGCGTCAGCGGCGGCAGGGAACAGGATCTGATCCCGCAGGCTGCCCAGGGGCAGGAAGGGTTGCTGGGGGAGCACCAGAATGTGCTCTGGTGGAGGGAGCTGCAGTCGCCCGGCAGCCGCCGGCACCAGACCACACAGCACCCGCAGGAGGGTGGTCTTGCCCGAGCCACTGGGTCCGGTGATCAGCAGCCGCTGGCCCGCCGCCAGGGCAAGGTCGAGGCCCACCAGCAGGGGGCGCCCGCCGCCCGGATGGGCCACGGTCAGATCCTGCAGCCGCAGAGCAACCTCGCCGGGGCTGCTGCAGGCTCTGGATGGTGGCCCGCCTGCGGCCTGGGGTGCCCGTTCCAGCCGGGCCGGCGACACTGGCGAAACAATCCCCATCCCTTCAGGACTGGCACGCTCCTCGCCGGGACGTTCCAGAGCGACAGGCATCCCCAGGAGAACGGTCCCAAGGTCGGCAATGCGGTGCAGGCTGGCGAAAAGGCCCGAAACGGCCTCAGCACGGTCGATCAGAAAAGAGAGGGAGGCCTGCACCTGGCCGAAGGCGATGCTTCCCACCGTGAGGTCCCCCAGGCTCACCCGGCCACTGAAATAGGCGCTGGAGAGCACTAGGTAGGGAACGAACTGCATCAGGAAGCCATAGAGGCCGCTGCTCTGCTCCACCAGGGCGCGCCAGCGGATCAGGCGCTCGAAATTGGCCAGCAGCGCCCCGAAGCGGCGGCCCAGCCCCTGGCCCACCGCCACCTCCCCCCGCAGGAAGGCCAGGCTCTCGGCGTGGCTGCGCACGTGAACCAGGGCGTAGCGGTAATCGGCTTCCAGGGCCTGTTGACGGAAAGCCAGCGCACCGAGACGGCGCACCAGCCGCAGGATCAGCCCATTGCCCAGGAGGGTGGCCACAGCGAGGCTGAGCACCAACCAAGCGCTGATGTGGAACAACACAAGGATGTAGGCCCCGAGCGCCAACAGGGAGGCGCAGAAACCAAAGAACAGGCTGGTGGCGCCATTCACCGCCAGGGCCACATCATTGGCGATGCGCTGGTCGGGGTTATCGATGCGCTCGAGCAGGGCCGGATCGGCCTGGAGCTGGTAGTACGACTGGCCGCTGAGATAGGCCTGCTGAAGCTCGACCGTGGTGCTCCGGCGCCAGGCCAAGGACCAGCGTTGCTGGCCGTAACTGTTCAGGAACTGGATCGGCAGGGTGAGCATGTAGATCGCCGTCAGGCCCGCGGCGGTCCCCCAGAAGCCTGCCGCGCTGCGCCGGTTGAGGGCCTCCATCACGGCCCCATTCCCCTCGGTGAAGGCCACATCCACCGCGGTCGCCACCACCAGCAGGGTCAGCAGTCCAGCCAAGGCCCACCAGCGGCGCCGCAGGCCGCCGGCCAACCCACGACCCAACCCCCAGAGGGCCAGCCCGCCGAGCAGGGCCACCCCGGCCAGCAGGGGGAGGTGATGGCCCCTTCCGGCCCAGGCGAGTAGGGGTCCCAGATAGGGGAAAGCCAGCTGCCGCCGCGCCGTACCCAGCAACCGGTCGGCGAGCTGGGCGGAGCCCCCCACCAGCAGAGCAGCGGTCGCCAGGGCCAGGCCCGCCGCGCCGACCAGCTGGGCCCAGGCGCGCCACCAGGCGCGGCGCCGGATCCGCGGCAAAAGAAAACCCGCCACCAGGACCAGCAGATCGCGCCCGAAGCTCTGGAGGAAGGGGGGCATCGGCGGGTTGGCCATCCGACTGTGGTGCCGCGGCCCCCGACTCTGGCGCGGCGGCGCTGAGCCTTTGGCATCGCAGCCTCAGCCCCCCAGAGTGGACAGCAACCGCACGACTGGCATGCCCTCGACGACCGTGCTGGTGCTCAACGTGGTGCTGGGGTCGATCGGCGCCGGCTACATGGTCTACGGCCGCCGCAACAGCCACCTGCTGGCCAGTCTCTGCGGCCTGCTGCTGATGGTGGGGCCTGCCCTGATCTCGAATCCCCTACTCCTGGTGCTCGCGGGGATGGCGGTGATGGCCCTGCCCTTTCTGCTGCGGAGCTGACAGTTGCAGCACCAGTGCATACGGTGCGGAAAAGCTTCCATGCCCCCTCCATGGGCCAGATCGAACATGCCCTGATCACGGCGGCCTATCGGATGGCGATCGGCACCGTTCCCGAGCAGCATCGCCAGCCGGTGGATCCCACCCTCGACTGCATGACCCAGGCGCTCCAGGAAACCTGCCAGATCTATGGACTCACCGAAGCCGACACGGCCCGGTTCCTGATGAGCTTCGCCCTGCGGGTGGGGCGCCTGAACCCGGAGATCAGCAACCGTCGCCAGCTGCGGGAGGTTGAGGCCCGCCTGATCTCCACCTGCGGGCTAATGGTCAGCCCGGGAGAACCTCCGGGCTGATCGGTGCTTCGGGTGCAATCAGATCGGCCGCCCGGCGGGCATCGCCGAGCACCTGGAGCAGCAGCCGCGAATCCTGGCGGAGCAGCTCGCACCAGTGGCGAAGGTAGGCGGCATGGTTCGCCGTGTCGCTACCGATCGCGAGTCGCTCGCCGAGCAGCACCGCTCCCAGCTCGGCCACCAGTTCCTCGCGGGCATAGGCCGCCGATCCGAAGGCCCCGGCCAGGTCCCGGGCCAGACGGCTGGGATGGCCGGTGGAGTGAATCGCCTCATGGGCCCAGGTGGCCAGCCGGGCGGCGGCGGCGTGAAAACTGCCGCGATCGGGCAGCTCGATGCGGTCTAGTTCGGGCCGATAGCAGGCCCGGCCGCCCCCCTCAAGCATGGGCACGGGCCAGGCGGCCAAGGTCGTCGCCGCCGCCGTCAACCGCTCCGATTCACCGCGGCCAAGGACCTGGGCCTGGGCCCTGCAGCCGGCGATGCGCTTGGCCAGTCCGCGGCTGGCCTGGGCATCCCCCACGAGATCCGCAGCGTTGAACACCACCATGGGGCGAAAACGGATCCCTTGCCGGGGCGGTTGGGCAGACGTTCCGCTCCCTCCATCCCCAGCCGTTGCCTCCTCCGCACCGGGCTCCCAGCGCAGCGGACGCAGGATCATCACCCCCCGACTGCCGCGACGGGGCGCCAGATCAAGCCGGCGGGCCTCCCCCCAGCCGCACCAATAGGGAAGGCTTGAGCCGCGCAGGTGCAGGCCCAGGGTGAGCAGCACCGGATTGCTGCCCCGGTAGGGCCTGCCGGTGATCAGGTTCACGTGCGGACCGCTCCCGTCGCGCCAGGGGCGACGCCATGGTGCCTGGCCGGCCTCCATCAGGGCGATGAGGTCGGCCACCAACCGGTCCTCGGTGCTGGCGGGGTGCCGCTCCGATGGCCGTGCCGGCGCGCCGGGCTTGACCCCGGAATCGGGTGGGGGAGTGAGCGTCGTGCGGGGTTGCATGGGGCCTGGGGTGCCATCGTTTATTGGGTTCCACCACCTGTCGCAGCGATGGAGGAAACACCTAGGCCGGCAAGCCGTGACAGAGCCTGCGGCGGATACGACGCACAAGAGCGTCAGGTTAATTTTTGATATCAAACAGGTTCGATGATCGATCGCGAACCGATTCACTGGGCTGAAATGTCTGACGCCTTTGGTGATTACCTACACAGCATCGGCAGGCTGCCTCTACTCACACCAGCCGAAGAACTTCACCTTGGTACAGTGGTACAACAATGGCTTTCCATCCCTGATCCAGACCAAGGTCTGACCCGCCGTGGCCGCCGCGCCATGGATCGCATGGTGACAGCGAACCTACGCCTTGTTGTCTCAGTCACACGCCACTACCAGACCCGTATTCGCCATCTACAGCTTGACCCCCTCGATGTGGTACAAGCGGGAACCCTCGGCCTGATCCGGGCGGTGGAGCGCTATTCACCCACCCGCGGCTATCGCTTCTCCACCTATGCTTATTGGTGGATCCGTCAAGCGGTCAACCGCCACCTCCACGAGCAATCCGGGGCGATCCGCCTGCCCTCACAGGTCACCGGCCTGGCGATGAAGGCCCGCTTCCTGCAGTCATCCGAAGCGCGGGGGCTGAGGCTCTCCGAACTGGCAGCACGGTTAGGGGAAACGGAGAAGCGGCTGGCTTTCGTGCTGAGGGTCACCCACGAAGCCCATGCCGTGTCCCTGGATCAACCGGTGGGGGGCGAGGAAGGGGAGATCTGCCTGGGGGACCTGATACCGATGCCCTCCGCGCTTCCCTCCCAGGAGGATTACGGCTGGCTGCATGGGGAGGTGGAACAACTCGAGCCGATCGAGCAGAAGGTGCTGCACCTGCGCTTCCGGGAGGAGGACCCCCTCTCCCTGGCCCGCACCGCCGATTGCCTCGGGCTCACCAAGGAGAAGGTGCAGCGGCTTGAGCGCCAGGCCTTCCACAAACTGAGGCGGAGGGTGGAGCCGATGCTTGAACCTCAGCGGCTCACCGCCTGCAGCGCCACCCGATAGTCCATCGCGGACCCCACGCCCGTGCCCCGGTAGCTGCCGCTCAGCGGGGCCGCCAGGCGATGGTCCGGAGCGGCGACCAGGGCCACGTGGCCATCGGCCACCGCCAGGCCGAGGCTGGGGTCGTAGGCCCGCCAACCCGCCCCCGGCAGATACACCTCAGCCCAGGCATGGAGCTCCTGTTCGGTGACTTCGGGCGGATGGTGCATCGAGTAACCGCTCACGAAGCGGGCAGCCAGCCCCTGGCTGCGGCAGGCCGCCACATAGAGCATGGCGGTATCGCGACAAGCCCCGCTGCGGCCGGCCAGGGTCTCGCCCGGTTCCATCGGATCACCATCGGGGCGGCCTACGTGGTGAAAGCCATGGTGGATCGCATCGGCGAGGGCCATCAGGAATGGGGCCGTCGCCCCCTCCACCCCCACCACCAGGTCCGCGGCCCAGGCCGCCACCGCCGGATCAACCGGCTCCCGGGCCAGGAAGGGGGCCAGGGAAAGGGACGTGGCTGCGTCATAACGGGCTGGCAGGGTGGCGACGGCCGGATCGGTGATGATCCAGTCGAAGGGGTTGTCCCGCAGGGTCTCCACCTCCATCGTCACCGTCAGATCAAGGCGCTGCCGTAGCTCGTCGAACCAGACCACCACGCAGGCATTGCCATCGGCATCGAGGCCGGCACTGCGCCCGCTGGCTGCCTCCTCCACCTCCAGGGTGTGATGGATTAGCCGCTGGGAGGAATCCTGCCGTGGGGTAAGGCGAACCGTCAGCGGCTCGAGGAACACCGGTCGGTCATAGCGGTAGTGGAGGCTGTGCCGGATCCGGAAGAGCATGGGGAATACCAGGAGCGGACGGGCCCAATACGATGTCAGCCCCGCTGCGGGGTGTGCCATTCGAGGGCATCGGCCATGCTGCCGCGGAAACCCTCCCCCACCCTGTAGGCGACGAGCGGCTCCACGCCCAGATCCTCGACCAGGGGAAAGAAACGAAGCGAAAACCACTGCAGGAACAGGTCAAAGCTGCGCGGGGCAGGCCAGAGCTGCCGATCCACGCACCAGAGATCAAGTTCAGCGGCGAAGATTTCCTCATGCAGGTCCCTGAGCAGGGCCAGGGCGGCGCCTTCATCGTCGTAGGCCGGAATGAGATACAGGCTCTCCTCCGCCGGTCCAGCCACCAGGTCGTCCCGGGTCCAGAACGGACGGCTCCACTCCCGCATCGGTGGCTTCGGCGCCACGGTGAGGGCACAGCGGTTGAGCACGGCCATGGCAGGCAACAGCACCGTTCACAAGGTAGCGATGGCAGCCGCTGCTTCCGCACCGTGAAACTGCGGAATCGCTGTGGCAGAGGAGGGCGCAACCCGGCGATCCGGCCCCGATCCGGCCTAACGGCGCCCCGCTCGATCAGGCTGGACGCCACACGGCCATCCGAGGTGTTTAACCGCATGGGCATCACCGATGAACTAGCCAAGGAACGCAACCGCGCCGCCGCCGAACGCACCCTGATGGCCTGGATCCGCACCAGCCTCTCGCTGATCAGCTTCGGCTTCGGGCTCGACAAGATCATCGACGCGATCCGCAGCAACGCCAGTTCCGGACCGGTCCATGCCCAACTCTCGGTCCGGTTGGTGGCGGTGGCCTTCGTGCTCACGGGCATCCTGGCGATGGCGGCGGCCTCCGTGCAGCACCGGCGGGTGCTCCTGCGGTTGCGCCGCCAGGACTACACCTACCTTGAAGAACCCTCGATCGCGCTGGCCACCGCGGTGCTGGTCACCTTGATTGGCCTGGTGACCCTGGCGATGCTGGTGGCGGGCGCCCTGGCGTCCTGATGGACAGAGGAAGCAGCGGAGTCGTTCAGGCGGGCGGGATGCGGTGGCCCAGGGTGTCCCGCGGCCGTTCGCCGAACAGAAGGCGGTAGTCACGGGCGAAGTGGCCGGCGTTGAGAAAGCCCCACTCCGCGGCGATCGGTCCGATCCGCACCTGGTCGGGATCGCCCGCCAACAGGAGACGGCGTACGCCGTGGAGACGGTGGAGCTTGAGATAGGCCATCGGTCCCATGCCGAGGTGGTCGCGAAAGCCCTGGATCAGGCTGCGGCGGCTGGCATGGGCCTGACGGCAGAGTTCAGCCAGGGTGATCGGTTGCTGGGAGTGGTCGTGCAACCAGCGCTGGGCCGCCTTCACGATCTCGATGCGCGCCGGTGGGCGCGGCAGCCGGCCAACCTGGTCCGTGCCATGGATCAGGGCCTCGAGGAGCAAGGGCATCAGGTCCTCCAAGATCAGCCGCTGGCTTGAAGGCTGCTGCAGCCGCCAGGGATCGCTCTCCACCAGGGCAAAAATCTGACACAGATAGGAACGCAGGCCCTCACAGCGAAGGGGATCAAGCGGGAGCACATTGCGGCGGCAGGCCCCCTGAAGATCGAAGCCTCCACCACCCAGCTGATCGGCCCAGCTGCAGAGCGACTCGCGCGGAATCACCACCAGCCCCAGCACCACCTCCCGGGGCAGGGTGAGATGCACATCCCGATCGCTGTCGAGGCCAAACAGACACGACTCCGGCAGCGACGTGCCATGGGCTCGCAACGGCGGACGCACCCCGGAAGGCTCCAGGTCGAGGCTGATGGTGAGCTCACCCACCGGTTTGGGCCCCCAGGCGTGGATGCGACGGTCGATGCGGAACCGCAACAACCGCAGCGGGCCGATCCTGATCGCCACCACCCCGCCGCCGAGATTGCCGCCATCGAGCTGGAGCAACTCCAGCGGCATCGCCAGGCGCCGGACCACCGCCTCCATCTCCTCCAAGCCCGACCAGCTCTGCTGGGCCCAGGAGGCAGGTCCAGAGCTGGGTGAAGCCGCTGGGATCTGCGTCACAAACACGCGCCCTGCATTGCATTTGTGCGTTTTTTGAGCATGACGAACGGAATAATGCCTTCAGAATGAATGTAGGTGCGATGGATAAGCCTGGAA
>Ga0209401_1002516_pt1 | contig 11829 bp, 13 predicted proteins | sample M_140807_MF_Meta_FD_187318 | JGI IMG/M metagenome (GOLD analysis project Ga0209401, IMG submission 187318) | Freshwater microbial communities from Lake Montjoie, Canada to study carbon cycling - M_140807_MF_MetaG (SPAdes) (version 2) | ecosystem: Environmental > Aquatic > Freshwater > Lake...
CCTTTTAATATTGAATCTAACTACTCCCACTTTTTGTCCTGCGTTCTTCTTAATTAAATATCCTATATAAAATTTTATTTTTTTATTTTTTAAATTTTTTTCAAACCATTTACTATGAGCGTCTAAAGTAATTTTTTTTTTATTTTTAGAAAAAAAAATTGACTTCTTATCATTCCTCCACAGCCAAATATCTAATGAATCTTTTTGTGTAATTTTTTGAATTATCATTTTAAAATAAATTAAAAAATTAGAATAAATTAATGTTTAGAGAAATATATCAAAAATTTAAAAAATCTTTAAACATTGTAATTTGTATCAAAAAACTTTTTCAGTGCATAAATCAAGCCAATTGAGCTATTAGTAACGGTAAGCTTAACGTGTTACCACGCTTCCACAGCCGTCCTATCAACGTCGCAGTCTACGATGACCGTATAAAAACTAGTTTTGAGATAGATTCTTACGAGCACCCTTAAATCGAAGTTAAATAAATAATTTAATAAATTTCTTAACTTTTATTAAATATTTACAATAATAAATTTGACCTAATAAATTATATTTGTTCGAATTAAATATTCTATTTCGTGAAATTTCATTTTTTTTTGAAGTTGAAACTCTATCTGGATACATGCCTCTTGAAATCAAACAACTTTTTTCAAAATGATTATCATCATCAATTGATGCAAAAAATTCTGCTTTAAGGATTCCAATTTTATATGGCAACTAATTGAAATATCTAAAATTTTTTTCAAAACGGAACGGCACATTTTTTTAAAAAAACTATAAGAATTATGATTTATAATTTTTAAAATAAGATATACCAATGATAAAAAAAATTAAATTTTATGAAATTCTCAATAGTAATACCTTGCTTTAATGAATTAAAAAATATTAAGTTTTTAATTAATGATATTAAAAAAAATTTTAGACTTCGGCCATTTGAGTTTATATTTGTAAATAATGGATCAAAAGATAATACTAAAAACTTTATAAGAAATTTTAAGAAAAAAAATAAAAAAATAGATAAAATAAAATTCGTAGAAATTAAAATAAATCGTGGCTATGGTTATGGAGTTTTTAAAGGTTTACAATCCACTAAAGGAGATATCGTGGGTTGGGTACACGCTGATAGATCTATTAAGTTAAATTCACTTATTTATGCTTCGAAATTTTTCAAAGTTAATGAGTCAAAAAATATTTTTGTTAAAGGTATAAGAGTAGGAGATAGGCCTTTTTTTGATAAAGTATTTAGTTTATTTTTAAGTATTATTTCAAGTATTATTCTTAGGAGAATTTTATTAAGCATTACATCTCAACCAACTTTATTTCATAAGTCTTTTTTGAAAACATGGCGTAATCCACCTAATGATTTCTCATTAGATTTATTTTCGCTTTATAAAGCTAAAAAATTTTCAAAAAAAATTATAAGGTTCAAAATTTTACATAAAGATAGGTTAATGGGAAATTCATCATGGAACAAAAATTTTTTTTCAAAGATAAAACTATCTTTTATATATGTTAAATCAATTATTAAAATTATTAAATTAAATTAACTATCTTACTGTAATGAAAAAAATTACTAAATATATTTTTTATTTATTCTTTATTTTAATAGCATTTTTTAACTTTCAATATAATTTTTTAGGAGTAGCTGGCACTAAAAACTTTTATGAAATTCCATCCAGCAATGGTGAGATAGAGACGACGGACGGAATACTTTATGGGCATAAAACTGGAAGATATGTTTTGGGTAGATTTGAAAGGGAAAATTTTAAAACTTGGCAAGACCCATTGGAATATCGAAATCAATATTTAACAAATGACTCTAATTGGTATTTTTCTGAATATTTAACTTCATATGGTCTGCAAGTTAAAATTTATGGATTTTTAGGTTACAAATTTAATCTTTCACTAACTGATATGCATAAGATTAATTCTTTAATCTATGCTGCTGTTATCCTAATTTTAATGGAACTATTACATAAATATTTCTCTTATAGGGCTATTTTTTTTTTTGGTATTGCTATAATTTTCTCTCCTTGGAATATTATTTTTGCAAAAGATATAAGATGGGTTCAGTGGTCTTGGTATTTGCCTATTTTAAGTATTCTTTTTATAGATCATCTCAGCAAAATATCTGAAAATTTAAAACTATTATTGACGTGCATATTAGTTATGGTTTTTTTTATTCTAAAATTTTTAATTTCATATGAATTCATTTCAACCATAGTTATGTTGACAATAAGTATTTATATTTTTATTAGCGTTTATAAAAAAAACACTCCTATTAAAAAAATTATTACTTCTTCTTTATTAGTTTCATTATCAACTTTAATTGCATTTTTAATTTCAATTATTATTTTGGTTAATAGTAAATCTCATTTGGTAAATTATAATAATATTCTTAAGAATAGAATATATATAAATCTTGGATTAGTTAATCCAATAGACATATATTGCAATCAAGATGCAACGTTTGGAAATTCGTTTATACCAAAAGCTAGGACTAGAAATTTAGAAGAAGTTAAAATTTGCAAAGAAGAGTCTGTGAAGAAAAATAGCTACACAGTTACAAGGGCAGAGGTGGTATTAAGATATCTTGTTTTTAGGAACCTTTTACCCTGGATAGGTAACACTGAAACACTCTCATCGGATGATTTTAAATCAGATTTAAAACGATTTTGGTGGGATAGAAATTATAGTTTTTATAAAGAAATTTTTTATAAATATAATTTTAATGATTTTTTATTTCCAATATCTATTTTTATTCAAACTGCATTGTTTTTACTATTAATTTGTACTGTTTTTCTAAAATTTTTTCAAAATTTTTCAGCAAAATACTTTTTAGTTTTAATGAGTTTTTTTTCGTCTCTATCGTGGTTTATTTTAGCTAAAGAATATTCTTATATTCATCTTCATTTATGTTATGTGGTTTGGACTGTAAGTTTTATTCCTTTTTCAGTGTTAATATTATTTGATAAAAAAAATAAAATTAATAGTAAATAAAGTTTTTAATTTCTAAATTAAAGCAAATGTTACTTCTTAGTTTAATATCTTATTATAGCCTTTTTTAAATATACATTCTTTAATAAATTTATATAAATTTTTTTGATTGAATAGATATCCTTTTATTCTTGCTCTTTTAGCAAACTCCATATCCGTTTTTTGATCCCCAATCATAAAAGAATTATTTTTGTCTATATTCCATTTTTTTTGAGCCAAACGAAACATTCCAATATTAGGTTTTCTTAGTGGGCTATTTTTTTTGTATTTTTTTATAATTCCGTTTTTATGAAAAGGGCAAAAATAAAATGCGTCAATTTTAACAAAGTTTTTCTTAAGTTCTTTTTGAATAAACAAATGTATTTTATGAACATCTCTAATTTTAAAAAAACCTCTTGCTACACCAGATTGATTTGTAACCACAACGATTTTATATTTTTTTTTTTTTAAAAATTTAATCGTTTTTATTGCGCCGTTAACCCATTTAAATTGTTTTATATTGCCAATATAACCATTGTTATATTTGCTTGAATTGATAACTCCATCCCTATCCAAGAACGCTATTTTTTTTGATTTCATAAACTTTATAATCTTACTACGAGATCCAGAATCTACTTTTTTAAGACATCAAATAGTATTTTTTTTTGAATTATATCCAAAAAATAATAGTTAAAGTAAAATTTGCAAGTTTTAAAAAATTATTAAAAATTATTTCTAATTATTTTCTACTAATTGCCTTGGTTAGTTCAAATTTTCCTAAATAATATAAAAAAAGAGAATATGGATACTCATGTAAAGCAGCAATATTTAAGTATATTAATGATGTCAAAATTTTTATTTTTTTAATTGAATAATTATTTCTTTTAATAAATTTATAAAAAATTTTTCTAGAAATTATATTTTGATTACTTTGCGCATAATTTAATTTTATCTTATGTTTTTCGATAAATTTAATACTGAATTTTTTTTGCGAAATGATACTATGATCAATAATAAAAGAATGGTTAATCTTAGCTAAGTCGTAGTAAACATCACCGTAATCAATTAAACCCGCAAAATCTTCTCTCCAATCTAAAAGGCAGAAACTATTATTATGATATATGATATTTTCAAAATGCAAATCGCCATGAAAATTAACTGGCGTGCCAGCACCTATTTCCTTCCAGTTTATTGAATTAATTAAATAGGAAATTTTGGGTGTTTTAAGATTATTAATAATATCGTTGCTATCATATAAATTATTTTTTTCATAAAAAAGATTGATTCTACTATAAGTCTTTTCATAATAAAACTCGTGACATCGCTTTAAAAAAGCTAAATATATTTTCTTATCTAATTTTTTTTTAGTCCAAAATATATTCTGCAGCCACTCAAGTAATTTATTAAATATTTTTTTCTTATTTTTGATATTTGAAAGTGTCAAACCTTTTTTATAATTATAAGTGTAAAAAAAATTATTATAATTTTTTATCTTTGGTACAAAATCTTTAAGCACTCTCGCTCTATCAACTCTTTTTTTTACTAAATTTTTATCAGTAAAAAATTTATAGACTATTTTTTTCTTAAAAAAAATTCCTTGATTGTACTTTGGTAAAATATTTTTTTGTGAAAAATAATCTTCGGCCTTCTCTTTTGTTTCTTTGCTACCAATATCAAACCATTTATTAATAAATTTAAAATCTATTTTATTTATCGCTCTAAAATAGTCCAACTCTCCATTTAAAGACTCTTTATTTAAAATAATTTTTTTAAATAATTTAAAATTTTTAACAAAACTGACTCCAGTATAATTAAAAAATTTTTTATTTAGGTGGTCTAATTTAAAATGGATAATCTTTTGTTTATTTAAAAATTCAACAGTTGCATATTTTAATGTATCTGAAGGACCTTTACTTAAATACATTGTGTCTGTTTTTACATCATTGTAAAAATTTTTATCTAAAAATATTGAATCATTTGTATGAAAAAAAAATGGCTCATTAATTTTATGAATAGCAGACTTGAGCGTATGAGTTAAACTTGAGCCTGCACCCTCAAATGGAAATGCATTTAGTAAGGTAATATTTTTATTTGGGTAAACTAAATTTATGAACTCACGAATATGTTCTTTTTTATAACCTAATATTAAAATAAACTTTGTATAGCTAGGATAAGAATCTATAATTCTAGATATAACCGGCAGATCACCTAGCTGGATCATCGTTTTATTAAAATATCTAGTTTGTAGCTCCAGCCTAGATCCTATTCCTGCGGTGGGTATAACTACTAACATTAAATAATATTTAAATTGATAAACTATAAATACAATTATAAAAAAAAGTATCAATGCTAAAGAATATATTCTTAGGTGCGGGACCAATGAGTTTGGAAATCGTCAATTCCTTGAATAATTTTTCCAAAAAATACAAAAAAAAAATAATGTTAATTTGTTCACGCAATCAAATTGAGGCTGAAGAGTTGGGCGGTGGATACGTAAATAATTTTAATACAAAAACATTCTCTAATTTTATTCAGGGTAAAAAAAATAAAAACTTAATTTTATCCAGAGATCATTCTGGTCCATATAAAAGAGATGGGATAAAAAATAATATTTATCAAGAGATAGAGGATTGCAAAAAATCTTTAAAAGAGGACATTAAAAATAATTTTAAAATTTTACACATAGACACTTCTATGTGTGGCAAAAAAAAATATGAGGTGGCAGAAGAATTAATTAATTTTTGCAATAAATACGCGCTATATTTAAAAAAAAAAATTTTATTTGAGTTTGGATGTGAAGAGCATGGAGTTTTGACTTCTTTAAAAAAATTCAAAAAAGATGTTAAGTTTATTTCAAAATTTAAAAATAAACATTTTATTGTTTGTCAAACCGGTTCTCTGGTTAAATCAATATTCCAATTAGGACAATTTGATATTGATAATGTAATCAAAATGAAAAAAATTGCCGACCAAAATGGATTATATCTAAAAGAGCATAATTGTGACTACTTATCCAATGAACAAATAAAAATTAGAAAAAAATATGGTATTAGCGCAATTAATGTAGCACCAGAATTGGGATATATTCAATCTAATTTATTTTTTTACAAAAGTAAGGAATATAATTTAAATAAAAAATTAGATACTTTTTTTTCATATGTTCTAAAAAGAAATAAGTGGAAAAAATGGTTATACAAAGACGAAAATGATGTCGTTAAATTCTTATCATCAGCACACTACTTTTTTGCAAGTGATCCCTACTATGATCTTAAGGACTCTTTATCGAAATATATAAATATACAAAAAATGCTCGATAAATTAATTTTTGAAAACGTAAAAAGATACTATCAAAATTAATTATATTCTTTTGTAATCATCGCTAAGTCTCACAATATCATGCAACTCAGGTGTACTCGCTTCCAAATATATACAATTAGTTATGGCCTTCATTCTATGAATCACAAAAGGATTTAGGGTAATTTTTTGATTTTTTTTGTAATTTTTTGATTTCAAACTATTAATTGTTTTGCCCGAGGTAATTTGCAAAACTCCTTTTAACAAATAAATGGTTTCTTTTTTTTTTTTGTGAAATTGTAAGCTACATCTATGTCCTTTTTTCATATAAAGTTTTTTAAACATATATTTTTTATTTACCTCTAAAAAAACTTCTTTACCCCATGGTTTTTTAATGATTTTATTCATTACAGTTTGTAAGCCTGTATTTTTTTTATTTTCAATTTTTTATTGAAATAAATAACATCTATAACTCTTATTTTGCTCTTATTTAAAATAACATCAATCATGCATGCTGCTGTTAAAGAGTCTTTGCTAAAAAAAATATTTTTTATTCTTATTTTTATATTTTTAAATTTAGAAAAGATTTTCTTATTGAAGGTTATAACTTTTGACCTGCCTGAAATATAATTGTTCCAATCTTGCAAAATAATTTGTTTTTCAAATAAACTTTGAAGGACAGAAATTTTCTTTTTTTCAAAAGCTAAAAAATATTTGTTTATAATATTATTAACTTTTTTTTTCATATTTTATATTTATATATAAGAATAAATTATTAACATATTAATTTGTATCGAAAAATTTTTTCAGTGCATAAATCAAGCCAATTAAGCTATTAGTAACGGTAAGCTTAACATGTTACCACGCTTCCACACCCGTCCTATCAACGTCGTAGTCTACGACGGCTCTATAGGAAGAACTAGTTTTGAGGTGAGTTTCTCGCTTAGATGCTTTCAGCGATTATCTCTTCCGTATTTAGCTACCCGGCCACAAATAGTATAAACTTATTTGATTAAATCATGAGAAACTAATTTTTCAGTCAGTTCATATAATTCCCAAGCGGGACAATTAATTTTTTCGGCAATATCTAATAATGAATGCTCGCCATCACAAAGACTTATGAAATTCATCATTAATCTTATTTGCTCATCTGAGTTTTTTTTAGAGAGAGTTGGATACAAACCTCTTCTGCCCATTTGCGGTTCACACATAAAATTCACTTTATAAATATTGTTTTTCTCAATAAGCTCAAGAGCTCTTCTCAGTGCCCAATATCCTCCTTCCAAACCTTTTGGGGTAACAACGTTATCTAGATTATCAAGAGATGTATGATATTCGGGATATTCTCCATACTTTGTTCTTAGAAGAGATGCTATTGGCAAATCTATACCAGGAGCACAATATTGTCGTTCATCACTACCTCTATCTAACCAGCTGTAGGTTACATAATTTGGGTCAGTCCACTTAAGAACGTGCTTTGCCACTTTATCGCTAATTGTATTTCCATTTCGTGAGGGCAAATAAGAATAGGAACGCTCATCTCCTACGCAAGAGACATTAAATCCAGCAACGACTTTTTTTTTCAGATTAATATGATGTTTGCTAAGATAAGCAATTGATCCAATTGTCTCTGGTACAAAAACAAAACGATAGCTAAATCTATTATCTCTCTTATTAGAAAGCCATTTAGAAATATAACTAGAAACTACTATGCCTGATAATTCATTATTAGCCATAGATGGATGACAGATATAAGTTGATAAAAAAATTTCTTTATCAGATTGTCCTTTAATAAAAATCTCACCATAGGTTAAGGATCCATTAAATAGCTTGGTGTCAATAAATACCAGATAATCACCTTCTTCTAATAAATCACGTTCATCTTGAGATAAGCAAAATCCCCACCTTTCTTCATAATAAGACGTTACGTAAGGAATTGCTGAGGGCTGCTCTGGAATAGAATATAAATGTTTTTGAAGTTCTTTTAGATTTAAATTTTTTTGAATAGAAATAGAATAACCTAATAAATAAAGATTATTTTCTTTAAAATTGCAAATTTTTTTTCCACTAGGGGTGATAATATAAGCATCATTAACATACCACTCTCGAGGCACTTCCCAATCAAAAACTTTTGTACCGCTTGAAACTTCATGTATAGAAAGTTTTGGATTTAACTCTTTTAAAATTAACAATGTTTTTCTAACTCCCTCACCAGTGATACTTCTATTTATTGGCCAAAGACGCTTAGCTAAACTATGCATCTCAAATCCTAAATTATTAATATTCATGAAATAACCTCTATTAATTAACTATTATATCAAAATTATAAATTTTATAAGCTATATGATTAAGAATTTTTTTTATTCTTTAAATTTAAATCAATTAAATTCTCTTTGCTCATCAGGTGCTTATATTTATGATAAAAAAATTACTAATATTATAAAAAAAGAATAAACTTTTAAATAATGAATTGTGAAATTTTTTTTCTTAAATTAAGTGCCGTAAATATTTCAATTAATTTTTTAATTCTTAATTCTAAATTTTTATAAAAAATACCTATATGATCAAATTTCATTTTTTGTAAGAAAAAAATTATTATTTTTAAGCAGTTGAATTGAGCAATTTAAGAAATCATGAGTTTTTATTGCTAAAACAGGGAACCTACCCATATTAGAGACTAACAATTTTCCTTGATTTGTTAATTCTTTTTTTAAAAAATTAAAATCTAAAATGGAGTTCATTTCTAATTTTCTTACATAATATGAGGTAGTTAATTGGTCTTTTTTTCCTTCTTTAATTATATAACCGCTAAAATTTTTCATATATCTATAAGGAACTCCTAAAGACTGCTCAACGTAATGCATAAAAGTCGCTCCTCTAGCAAAATCACAACCTAAACAAATAATTTTTCCACCCAGTTTATAAAGTAAATCAAAAGCCGTTCCCTTTCCGAAACAATCATCAATTCTTGATTTTTCAAATTTTTCAAAATGCTTTCCTATTCCAGCTACACTAAAAATTGGATGACTTGAACGAGATACAAATTGATATTGTCTAAAAAACTCGCTAAATTTTCCAATTTCACTTGGAGTGTTGTTAACATCAAAATTTTCCTTTTTTGTAAAACTATATGAAAATGTTGGCACCACAACTGTTCCTTCCGGAGAAAAATATTCAATTATCTGACGAATTAATTCTTGGACACGTTGATTTGAATTGATATGAGTAAATTGCGCTGCGACCCCAGAATCGCCGTGAATCATTACGACCTCATTGGGCAAAACACCTAAACTTTTAAAAGTATCTGCAATATTTATTTCTTTATTTAACATCGTCTATTTTAGCTTATTCTTGAGTGAACAAAGTAACTCTTCCACAGAACGAATATTTATTATTTCATCCATTGTAAAGCGAACGCTATAAAATTCTTCTATCGCAAGTAATAAATTAAAATTACCTAAAGAATCCCATTCTTTGAAATCTTCGTATTTCAATTCTTCAATTTTTTTTGGAAATTTTTTTACACAGAATACTTCAAAAAGAATATTTTCTATATCTTTAAGGTCTAGTGTCTTCATATATATCTAAAAAATTTAAATTAGTCTGAGTAGTTGGCATAATATAAAAATTATTATTTATATTATTATATATAAAATTATCTGGTAAATTTTTAATTAACTGAAAACCGTGTTCAATAAAAAAATTTTTTGCAATAATGTTGCGATTGTTGTCAATAAATTCCCCTACTAAATATTTGTAATTGTTATTTTTGGCTCTAATTATAGCTTTATAAAGCATCCATGTTTCAAGATGTCTACCCAAAATACGACAGCTTAGTAAAAAAGTATCTATAAATATTGTTTCAGGATTTATCTCCCTAAGACATACAAGGCCTACAATGCCGTGATCACCATACTTATCTGAGAGTTTAATTAAAAAACAAAAATCTTTATTTCTTTTTGAAATTGAATAAAGGTCTTCAGAACTGTGTCTAACTGTTCGTAGATTAAATTGATTAGTCTTTGAGCATAATTGAACCGCGCGAGATATATTTGATTCATCTAACTCAATTGTTGAAGCTATTAAACCTATAGATTTTAAATAAGAATGCTCGTCAGTAACTACCGAGCTTTCTTTAATAAACTCTGCTCTACTACGATATTGTTCAGTTTTTCTTAAGTCTTCTTTAGTTGTGCTAAATTTAGAAAAACAATCAAGATTCTCCAAATATTTCGGCCATTGAAAAACATCTGATGGCACATCTATTGTATAAACTTCTGGCAACATATTTTTTACTTTATCTCTTTCAATCGGATTGTCGTCCCAAAATGCCAAGCTGTCTAAACCAATATTAATTTCATTAGCTATTCTCTTAATGTTATAAAATTTTTCGTTCCAATCTACTTTAAAGGAAACTATATCTTTTTTTTTAAGGACCATTGAATTATGCTTTTCAAAAACATCCAAAACTTCAAACTCATTATTTTTACTAACTATTGCAAGCAAAAGACCTTCTCTAGATAATTTTTTTAAAACCAACTGAAAATCAACAAAGGCTTGGCCAAGGCCATCCTGTCCAAGTTTAATGCCCTTTAAGCCATCTTCCCCTACAACTCCTCCCCAAATTGTATTATCGCAGTCCAATAAAAGCATTTTTGATGGTGGAAATTTATAGCGATTTAAAATTCTCTCTATTACGTTAGCTATTAGCTCAATTCCTTTTGCAGAGAATCGACTGCGAGCCATATACCAATTTCTCTGATCTAAAGCGTTTTCAAGACCAAATTCTGAAAAAATTTTATCAATATCAAAAAAATAAAGACAAAGAAATTTTTCTGCTAGATCGGCTAATTTTTTCATGAGCCACTGATTAATTTTATTATTCTTAGTAATTTTTCTAGCCTTAATAAACAAATGATTGTTATCGCAAGATGAAAAAAAAACTAAAATAGGAGACTTGGATTTAGATAGTCTATTGACTAAAAGATTAATAAATGATTCTAATAATAATTTAATTTCGTCTTCACTTTTGTTTTTATGGTCAATTAAATCATCCAAGAATAAAATAACTGATATAGCATCTTCTACTTTTGAGTTAATTAAAGCTCCGCTCCAATTACCATAATCACAAAACTCAAGTTTAAATTTTTTTTCTAACGAATTCCAAGATTTGTTTTTTGGTAACAAAAATGAAGAGCCCGAAAGTACTAATTGCATAAATATATAATTATATAAATAATATTAACAATTAAGCCATTTGTTTTTAAAATACACTAATGATTTCTTAAAAAAAATTTATATATTTTTATTGGAATTTTTTTATAATATTAAGAGGTTTTTAAAATCGAACTCTTAAACATTGTAATTTATATCGAAAAATTTTTTCAGTGCATAAATCAAGCCAATTGAGCTATTAGTAACGGTAAGCTAAACGTGTTACCACGCTTCCACACCCGTCCTATCAACGTCGTAGTCTACGACGGCTCTATAGGAAGAACTAGTTTTGAGGTGAGTTTCTCGCTTAGATGCTTTCAGCGATTATCTCTTCCGTATTTA
>Ga0209401_1002518_pt1 | contig 11820 bp, 10 predicted proteins | sample M_140807_MF_Meta_FD_187318 | JGI IMG/M metagenome (GOLD analysis project Ga0209401, IMG submission 187318) | Freshwater microbial communities from Lake Montjoie, Canada to study carbon cycling - M_140807_MF_MetaG (SPAdes) (version 2) | ecosystem: Environmental > Aquatic > Freshwater > Lake...
CAGCCCCTGGCCTTTGCCGCCAATCCGACGGTCCGCGAAGAGCTGCACGCCCACGGCAACGACTGCCTGCCGCTCGTGCTCGTCGATGGCGCGGTCGTGAGCCGGGGCCAACTGCCGGGCCGTGTCCAGCTGGCGGCGTGGACGGGCGTCCCTCTCGAAGTGAGTTTCGCTTTGCCGGTGATGTCGGAGAGCTGCTGCGACAGCGGGACGAGCGGCCCTTCGGCCGGATGTTGCTGACCACCGGAGCGATGACATGCATCTCGTCGACCACCCCACCCGGCTTCTCTTCTTCACCGGCAAAGGGGGCGTCGGCAAGACATCGCTGGCCTGCGCGACCGCCGTTGCCCTCGCCGACCGGGGCCAGCGCGTGCTCCTGGTGAGCACCGATCCCGCCTCGAATCTCGGCCAGGTGTTCGGATTCACGATCGGGGCATCGGAGCCGACGGCGGTGCCGGGAGTGCCCAGGCTCTCCGCCCTGAACATCAATCCCGAAGCTGCCGCGCGCGCCTACCGCGACCGGCTCGTCGGCCCGGTCCGGGGCGTGCTGCCCGCCGAAACCGTCAAGGCGATGGAGGAGCAACTCTCCGGGGCCTGCACGACGGAAATCGCCGCGTTCGACGAGTTCACCGGCCTCCTCGAGCGTAAGGCCACCGAGCTCGCCTTCGACCACGTCATCTTCGACACCGCCCCCACCGGCCACACGCTCCGCCTCCTCCAGCTCCCCACGGCTTGGACCAACTTCTTCGATTCGACGACCTCGGGGGCTTCCTGTCTGGGCCCACTCTCCGGCCTGGAAAAGCAGCGGCACCAATACGCCAACGCGGTGGCGACGCTCGCCGACAAGGAAACGACGACGGTCGTCCTCGTGGCCCGTCCTCAAGCGACCGCGCTCGAGGAAGCGGCCCGCACCTCCCATGAGCTCGGGCTTCTCGGGATCGGCAATCAGCGGCTCATCGTCAACAGCGTCATGCCTGGGGGAGAGAGCCCCGACCCGGTGGCGCGGGCCGTCCGCGAGCGGGAGCGAAAGGCGATGGCGAACATCCCGGCCGCCATCACCGCGCTCCCCCGCGAAACCGTCCCGCTAAAGCCCTGCAACCTGGTGGGAGTGCCGGCTCTGCGGGCGATGCTCACGGAAAGCCCAGCAGGGGCCGGAAGCGTTCCCTCCCGCCCTGCGGCGCCCCCGCCGCGACGCCGCCCGTCCCTCGGGACGCTCGTCGACGGCATCGAGAAGGATGGGCATGGGCTCGTGATGGTGCTCGGAAAGGGGGGCGTCGGCAAGACAACCATCGCCGCCGCCATCGCCGTGGAACTGGCCTCACGGGGGCACCCGGTCCACCTCACCACGACCGATCCCGCCGCCCATCTCGCGATGATGGTCGAATCCGACCTTCCCGATCTCACCGTCAACCGGATCGATCCCCACGAGGAACGGGAACGCTACCGTGATCACGTGATGGAGTCGCAGGGGGGGAGCCTCGACGACGCCGGCCGGGCGCTCCTCGCAGAGGATCTCCGCTCCCCCTGCACCGAAGAGATCGCCGTCTTTCAGGCGTTTTCGCGGGTGATCCAGGAATCGCGACAGTCGTTCGTCGTCGTCGACACCGCCCCCACGGGGCACACGCTCCTGCTCATCGACGCCACAGGGGCCTATCACCGTGACGTCGTTCGGCACATGAATCCCGACCTCCATGTCGTCACGCCGATGATGCGCCTCCAGGATCCCGCTCAGACGAAGATGGTTATCGTGACGTTGCCCGAGACGACGCCCGTCCTCGAAGCCGAGGCGCTCCAGGCCGATCTCCGCCGCGCCGGCATCGAGCCGTGGGCCTGGGTTGTCAATGCGTCGCTGGCAGGCGCTTGCCCCACCGATCCGCTCCTCGTCGCCAGGGCCGCGGCCGAGGAGCCGCACATCGATCGGGTGGAGCGCACGAATCCACGGGTGGCCGTCATCCCCTGGCTGACCGAGGAGCCGATCGGCAGCCGGCGGCTCCTCGAGCTCGTCCGTGCGTGAGGACAAAAAAGCGAGGGATCGCGGTTGAGCAATTCCCCGATCGCCACCCCCGATCCGAAGGAGGGCCGAAATGATCCTGGGTGCCCGGGGAAACATGGGTCGTGAGCCCGTCCCCGAAACGGCCTCAAAAAAGCCGTGAAAACTGCCTGCGGCTGCGTCGCGCTTGAGTTGCGGCGGAAGCATGGACGATAGTGAAGCCTCAGGGAGGCCACCCGTGCGTTCGCTTGTCGGCATCATCACGACCATCGCGACGGTGATTCATCTCACCTTCGGATGCTGTCTGCACCCGTGCCATTTCGGCGGGCACGGTGACAGGGCGACGCCCTCGGTGGGGTTGGTCACGGCCGAGGCTTGTGGCCACGACCACCTCCACGACGACGTCGCGATCCAGCCAGCCGCTGATCCAAGCGGCCAGGGCGCCGAGGTCGATGGCATGACGCTCTCCGCCTCCGAGGCCTGCGCTGACTGCGACGCGTGTCATGGTTGTCAGTGCGCGGCGCTGTCGGCCGAAGCGCTGCCAATCCTTTCCTGGTCGTCGCTGGCATCAGGCATCCTGGCCGCCGGCGACGGAGCCGCGATCACCAACGCCCTGGCCAGGGGCGGACAGCTGCCGCCAGATCGCCATCCGCGATCCGGTCGGCCGGCGCTCTTCGAGCGGCTCTTGATCTGAAGCCGCGCGCGGCCCGGCCGCGCGCTCTTTCCGCTTCGCCCGACCGCGCGCCCTCGTTGGGCCGCACGCCGCCGCAGGCCGTTGCCGGCAGCGCATCGGGCCCGATCACCTCGAGCCAGCGCAGGCGCATTCATGGCCGCATCACCCACTCCCACGTTCTTTGCTCGCCTCCTCTCCCTCGTGACGCTTGGCTTGCTCACCATCGTAGTGATCGTGGGCGCCACCCCCGGGCCAGGGTTCCAGCCCCTTCGCGACCGCGCCATCAGAATGCTCGGCGGCATCCCCGCTGGAGCGGCCGAGGCGGGGCCCCAAGGCGAGAGCGATGCGCATGGGGATGATCGTCACGATGACCACGACCACGACCACGACCACGACCACGACCACGACCACGAAGGCCACAGTGAGGAAAACTCGCTCCGTTTAAGCGATCAGGCCCGCCGCAGCATCGGCCTGCGGGAAGGGGATGTCGCGCTCTCGACGTTCGACCTGACGATCGGCGTGCCGGGGATCGTGGTCGAACGCCGCGGGCGATCGAAGCTCACGATCATCGCGCCGATCACCGGATCGGTGACCCAAATCTTCGCCACCGAAGGGGAAGCCGTCACGCCGGATCAACCCCTCTTCGAGATCCGACTGACCCACGAGGAGCTTGTCCAAGCCCAGGCTAACCTCCTGAAAACCACCGAGGAGGTCGACGTCGTCCGTCGGGAGATCGGCCGCCTGGAGGGGATCGGCCCGGAGGGGATCGTGGCGGTGAAAACGATCCTCGAGCGGAAGTATGAGCTCCAGAAACTCGAAGCCGTCCGCACTGCCGAGCGTCAGGCCCTCCTCCTCCACGGGCTCTCCGAATCCCAGGTCGACGAGATCCTCGTGAAGCGGACGTTATTGGGGAAGATCGTTGTCCGGGCACCGGCCGCGACCACGCCCCCCGCCGGCTCGACCGCCGAGATCACCCTTACTCTCCAAGACCTCGCCGTCGAACGTGGCCAGCACGTCACCGCCGGCGACACGCTCGCCATCCTCGCCGATCACGCGAGCCTCCTTGTCGAGGGGGAGGCCTTCGAGCAGGACATCCCGCAGATCACCCGGGCGACGAGCGACGACCGGAAGATTGTCGCCATCCTCGAGTCGAAGGGGGGCCCGGAGCAGAAGGTGGAGGGGCTGAAGATCGACTACGTCGCCAACCGCATCGACCCGGAGTCGCGGGCGCTCCATTTCTACGTCCGGCTCCCGAACGAGATCGTCCGCGACAAGCGCGGTGACGGCGACGGGAGTGCCCGGTTCGTCGAATGGCGCTACAAGCCCGGTCAGCGGATGCAGCTCCGCGTGCCGGTGGAGTCGTGGGCCGATTCGATCGTGCTCCCCACCGCGGCGGTGGCTCAGGACGGCGTCGAAAACTACGTCTTCCGGGTCAACGGCGACCACCTCGACCGGCAGGCCGTCCACGTCGAACACCGCGACCCACAAACGGTCGTGATCGCCAACGACGGCGCGCTCTTCCCTGGCGACACGATCGCCATGACCGCCGCCCAGCAGCTCCAGCTGGCGCTGAAAAACAAATCGGGCGGGGCGATCGACCCCCACGCCGGCCACAACCATTGAAAAAATGCCCGTGCGGCGACTCCCACGAACGACTCCCACGAACGATTCCAAGCGCCCAATTCAAGGCGATCCATGCTCGACGCTGTCATCAAGAACGCCCTCCGCTACCGCCTGCTCACGATCGTCCTCGCGATCGCCGTCATGGCCTACGGCAGCGTCACACTCTCGAGACTGCCGATCGACGTCTTCCCCGATCTCAATCGGCCGCGGGTCACGATCCTCACCGAAGCTCCCGGCCTGGCCCCTGAGGAGGTCGAGACGCTGATCACGTTTCCCCTCGAATCGGTCCTCAACGGGGCGACGGGGGTGCAGGCCGTGCGCAGCTCGTCCGGCGTCGGCCTGTCGGTGATCACCGTCGAGTTCGGCTGGGGCACCGACATCTACGTCGACCGGCAGATCGTGGCGGAGAAGATCGCCCTGGCCCTCGATCGGATGCCGAAGGGGATTCGGCCGCAGCTTGCTCCGATCTCGTCGATCATGGGGCAGATCATGCACGTGGGAATGACAAGCGACACCGGGGCCACGCCCCCGATCGAGATCCGCACGCTCGCCGATTGGGTCGTGCGGCAGCGGCTGCTGACGATCCCCGGCGTCGCGCAGGTCGTGACGATGGGAGGGGGCAGGAAGCAGTTCCAGGTGCTCGTCGACCCGTCGCTCCTCCTCCGCTACGACATCAGCCTCGCCGAGGTGGAGGCGGCGGTGCAGGCGAGCAATTCCAACGCCACAGGCGGCTACTTGAATCAGGGGGGGAACGAACTGCTCGTCCGCTCGCTCGGCCGGATCCAGTCGCTCGACGACCTCACGTCGGTGGTCATCAAGGCGACAGGCGACCGGCCGGTGGTGCTCGGCCAAGTGGCCCGCGTCGCCGAGGCGGCCCAGGTCAAGCGCGGCGACGCCGCCGTCAACGGCCTACCGGCCGTCATGCTCGTCATCTCCAAGCAGCCGGGGGCCGACACACGGCGACTGACGGACACCATCACCCGGGCCCTCGATGAACTGCGCCCGTCGCTCCCCGCAGACGTAGGAGTCAACGCGGAGATCTATCAACAGAAGACGTTCATCGATCTGAGCATCCGCAACGTCATCGAGGCCCTTCGCGACGGCGGCGTGCTCGTGGTCGTCGTGCTCTTTCTCTTCCTCCTCAACTTTCGCACGACCTTCATCACGCTCACCGCCATCCCCCTCTCGATCGTGATCACGGGGCTGGTCTTCAAATGGCTGGGGATGTCGATCAACACGATGACGCTCGGCGGCCTGGCCGTGGCGATCGGCGAGCTCGTCGACGACGCGATCGTCGACGTCGAGAACATCTTCCGCCGCCTCCGCGAAAACGGCCGTCTGGCGGAGCCGAAATCGGCACTGCGGGTGGTGTACGAGGCGAGCAGCGAGGTCCGCAACTCCATCGTCTTCAGCACGATCCTCGTCGTCCTCGTGTTCGTGCCGCTGTTCGCCCTGGAGGGGATGGAAGGGAAGCTGTTCACCCCCCTGGGCATCGCCTACATCGTTTCCATTCTGGCCTCGCTCCTGGTCTCCCTGACCGTCACCCCCGTGCTCTCGTACTGGCTCCTCCCGAGCGCCACGTTCATGGATCACGACAAGGACGGCCTCCTCCTGCGGGTGCTCAAGGCCCTCGCCGGTTGGGCCATCCGCACGAGCGTCCGCTACCCGGCCCCGATCCTCGTGACGGTGGCGGCGGCGGTCGCCGTGAGCCTCGGCGTTGTCACGCAACTCGGCCGCGATTTCCTCCCCCCCTTCAACGAGGGATGTGTCCAGGTCAACGTCCTCCTTCCCCCCGGCACGTCGCTCGAAACATCGAACACCATCGCCGGGATGGTCGACGAGCGGATCAAGAAGGTGAAGGGGGTGCTCAATTTCGGTCGCCGCACCGGCCGCGCCGAGCTCGACGAGCATGCCGAGGGGGTGAATGCCTCCGAGATCATCATCAGCTTCGATCCCGACTCCGGCCGCGGCCGCGAGGAGGTGCTCGAGGAGCTCCGCGAGGAGCTGACCCAGGTGCCCGGCGTCGTCGTGTCGGTGGAGCAGCCGCTCTCCCACCTCATCAGCCACATGCTCTCGGGGGTGAAGGCCCAGGTGGGGATCAAGCTCTATGGCGACGATCTCGGTCTGCTCCGCCGAACCGCCGAGAAGATGAAGGCCGCCATCGCCGACGTGAGCGGCGTCAAGGATCTCATGGTCGAGCAGCAGGTCGAGATCCCCCAGCTCCAGATCAGGCTCAAGCGCGACAAGCTCATGCAGGTCGGCCTGACCGCCGACGAGATCAACGGATTCCTCGAGACGGCGATGAACGGGAGGACGGTGTCGGAGATCGTGCAGGGCGAACGCAAGTTCGATCTCGTCGTGCGGCTCGACGATCCCTATCGGGTCGACATCGATGCCCTCCGCCGCCTCTCGATCAATCTCAAGGGCGGGGGAAGGGTGCCACTGGAGACGGTGGCCGACATCGTCGAGGGGAGCGGCCCCAATACGATCAATCGCGAGAACGTCCGCCGCCGGATCATCCTCCAGTGCAACACGGCGGGCCGCGATCTCAACGGCGTCGTCCTCGACATCCAGGCCCGGCTCGCCCCGATCCAGGCCGAGCTTCCCCCGGGATATTTCCTCGAATACGGCGGCCAGTTCGAGAGCCAGCGGCAGGCAACGAGGATGATCGGTCTGTTAAGCCTCGTATCACTTTCGGGCATGTTTCTCGCCCTCTACACGCTCTTCCGATCGACGAATCTCGCGCTCCAGGTACTCGCGGCCCTGCCGATGGCGGCGATCGGCTCGGTGGCGGCGATCGTGATCACCGGCCAGTCGCTCACCGTCGCGGGCATGGTCGGCTTCATCTCCCTGTCGGGCATCGCCTCGCGCAACGGCATCCTCCTGATCGCCCACTATCTCCATCTGGTGCGCCACGAGGGGGAGGGCTTCACGCTGGAGATGGTCGAGCGGGCCGGGCGGGAGCGGGTGGCGCCGATGCTCATGACCGCGCTCACGGCGGGCATCGCGCTTGTGCCCCTCGTGCTCGCCGCCGGCGAGCCTGGCAAGGAAATCCTCTACCCCGTCGCGACGGTGATCCTCGGAGGATTGATCAGCTCGACCCTCCTCGACTTCTTCGTTCATCCGGCGCTCTTCTGGTGCTTCGGGCGAGCGCAGGCCGAGAAGGCGATGGTGGCGGCGGATCGTGATGAATTGGCGGCGGACTGACCGTGCTCTCGATGTTCGACACCGAAGACCGAAGGAGAATCCGATGCTTGGAATGATCAAGGCTTCCCGATTCCTGTCCCTGGGTTTGGTTGCGACGGTGGCGGGGGGCATCCCGGCGATCGGCGCCCCGCCTCAGCCCGCAGCCCAGCAGGCCGTGCACGCGCACCCGACCGAAGGGCCGCATGGCGGGACGCTCATCGAGCTCGGGAAAGAGGACTATCACGCTGAGCTCGTCCATGACGAAGCCGCCGACACGGTGGCCGTTTACCTCCTCGACAGCGCCGCCAAAGCGCCCGTGGCGATCGATGCCAAGCAGCTTTCGCTCAATCTGATCGTCGGCGGGAAGCCGCAACAGTTTCCTCTGGCGGCCGACCCGCTGGCGACCGATCCCGCGGGAAAATGCTCGGCCTTTGGCTCTTCGAGCGCGGCGATCGGCAAGGCCCTCCATGCCAAAGGGACGACCGGCCGGCTGAACGTGACGGTGGCGGGAAAGGTGTACGTCGGCAAAGTCGGTGCCCACACGCATCCCCACCCCCACTGACGGTGCACGGCGCTCGCGCTCCGCGGCCGATCCGGCTGCGGGGCAGCCGGTGGCAACAATCCACCTGGGACCACCCCTGAAAACTCGTCTTCCTGCCAACCTCGACACCGGGTAAATCTTGGGGTTCGCGAATGCCCCCCACGAACGAATGGGGGGCCGAACACCCCCAAGGAGATTCCGCGATGGCCATGAGGTCTGCATTGAGCAAGCGGCTGTTCCGTTCCTTTTCGGCGATCGCATCACTGCTCGTGATGGCGACGGTGGCCCCGGCAGCCCCCCCGCAACTCAGCGCGAATCCGGCCAATCTCGCGATCTTCCCGGCCCGCGGACAGACGCCCGATCAGCAGCGGGCCGACGAGGCGGCCTCGTATGACTGGGCCACGCAGCAGACGGGCTGGGATCCCTACCAGGCGAAGACCGTGCTCGATCAGCAGAGCCAGGCAGCGACCACCGCCGCCGGGGCCGCTCGCGGCGGCGCCCTGAAGGGCGCGGCTGGTGGGGCGCTCGTCGGTGTCGCCGTCGGCGCGATCGCTGGGGATGCCGGCAAGGGGGCGGCCATCGGCGCCACGTCGCTGGGCCTCACCGGCGGCATGCGCTCGCGGCGGGCCGTCCAGGCCGCGGGCAACACCTCGACCACAGCCGTGGCCGCCTACCAGCAGCAGTTCGGAGTCTGGACGCGCAACTACATGGCGGCCATGGAAGCGAAGGGCTATTCGTTGCGGTGAGGACGGGAGATTTTCACCAGTCCTCATCTCGATCCAAGGCGTTCATGTTTTCGAAAACAGACGATCAGCAAATCGACCTCGAAGGGAGTTGATGGATGATGACGAACACGATGCGGACGATGGCGATGACCTTGGTGGCCAGTGGCTTGCTTGTCGGCAGCGCCTGGGCCGAACAGACCTGGATCTGTGCCGTGACGTCGGCCGTGGCCGTCGACGAGGACGGCACGGTGGGGCCCCCCGATGTCGGCGACAAGGAACGCCCCACGTTCTTCCGGGTCGACACCGCCAAGAAGGAATTGACGCTGCTCGCCCCCAAGTCGCGTCGTGGCGAGGTCACGAAGCTCGACACCGTCGTGGAATCGGAGGGGCAGTGGTTGTTCTCGGGGGTGGAGCACGGCCGCGGTCTGAATGTGGTGATCACGGCAGACGGGCACATGACACTGTCGGTCGTGGCCGATGGCGTCGTCTGGTCGGTCTTCGGCAACGTGCTCTCCGCGGACGACGCGAAATAGCAGACCGGCGGACGACCCTTTCCACCGACATCCGGAACTGAGTCATGAGCCCTGCCGTGCCGGTGAAGATCCTCGTGCTCTACGATTCCTTCACCGGCAACGTCGAGCAGATGGCCCAACTCGTTGCCGACGGGGCCCGTGCGATGGCGGGCGTCGAGGTGCGTCTCCGGAAGGTCGACGGGGCGGGCGAGCTGCGCGCGCTCCCGGAGGATGTTCTCTGGGCCGACGGCGTCGCGGTCGGCAGCCCCACGAACATGGGGCTGCTCTCCTGGAAGATGAAGCGGTTCTGGGACGACGACATGCGTCCCCACTGGATGAAGATCGACGGCAAGATCGGCTGCGCGTTCAGCTCCGCGGGGGGCTGGGGGGGCGGCATGGAGCTCGCCTGCCAGAGTATCCTGACGGTGCTCGTGAACTTCGGTTTCCTCGTCTTCGGCGTCACCGACTACGCCTCCCGGGATGTGACGCTCCACTATGGCGCCGTCTCGGCCAAGGGTCCTGCCGACGAGCCGGCCAAGGGGGCCTGTCGCCTGCTCGGCCACAGGCTCGCCGCCTGGACGGCCGTGTGCGTTCACGGCGTCGCCAGCGCCCATCCCGGGCTCACGCTCGCGGCGCGTCGGCCGCCACACACCTGAATCGGGAGGCGCCGGATGTGGCCCGTCGTCAAGGAGCTCTGCGATCACGCCTGCAATGAGGTTGTCCTCGTCCGCTGTCTGGCGTCAGGGCGTCTGCTTGCATACTGCGACATGTGCGGCGCCGCGTGGCACACTCCCGCAGACCTGGACGAGTGGAAGTACGTCATTCTTTTCGAGGTCTGTCAGCTCGGTATCGGGATTCCTACGCCCGAAGACGTCGCTGCGTCTGCCTGGGCTGGAAACGTGGTGGGCTCCGTTCCGGAGTCGGAATATTTCAATGCGCCCCGGATCAACGCGTCCCTCGCTGCGGAGCGAATGAAGCGGCCAAGCTGACCGGCGGTGAACACCGTTCCCTGCCCCGGGCCGGAGCCCCGGCCCGCTTGTTTGGGGAGCGGCTCAGGGCTTCGCCTCGAGAAACTTGAACGCCTCGCCGGAGACGAGCCCCTCCGACGCATCGCCGTGGTAGGTCTCGCCGCTCTTCAGCGGCAGCCGCTTCACGGCGGCGCCGGCCGCGAAATCGAGACCCTCGAGCGGAATCCAAAACACCGTCGGGCTCGTCGCCGAGTCGAAGTACAGGACGAGCTTCTGCTGGTCGTGCACCGTTCGCCAGATCGTGCTGGCGATGTTCGGCTTGCCGGGGGTCGAGATCCCGAGGGGCGCCGAGGCATTGCGAATGACGCTGAAGACAGCGGCGATGGCGCGGCTGCCGGTGGCGTCGTCGGGGAGTGCATCGATATAGTAACTCGCCCGCACGAATCGGTCGCTCGCCCGGATCGTTCCGGGGAGCATCACGTCGCCGCCGATGCCCTTCCAGTAGGCATTGAGGGCAAGCTGCTGATCAAACGGGGGGGAATTGGTCATCACGGTGTAGTCGCGGCTGTGATGGATCGAGAGTTTGCCGGCGACATATTCAATGATCGCCGAGTCGCCCGAGGCGTCGGAGATCGCGAGGTGGCCGACGCCCGGCTCGCCGTTGGGGAGGATCGGGGCGACAATCGTGAACGGCTCCTTCCGCAGCCCCTCCACCGCCTCGGCAACGGTGGCGTAGGAATCGAGCACATATTGCGCCCAGCCGCCGATCGAGAGATTCGGCCGACCCGCCACCGGCTTCCCGTAGTCGCTCTCGGCCAGATAGAGAATGTTGGCAACGAGCCCCTTCTCGTTCATGCCGTCGACCGTGGCGACACCGTAGAAGCTCACCCCCACCGAGCCATACTTGCTCGTCCATGCGAGGCTCGCCGGCCCGGCATTCCCTTGCCGCTTCATGCCGCGGGGGAAGCACCACAGCTCCGAGGAGGGATCCTCCATCCAATCCATCGACCGGCCGACGATCACGCGCCCGTCGGCGAAGCGATGGAGGCAGCGGGTGCAGGCCGAGGCCGCCCCGCCGACCAGCGCGACGGCAAGCAGGGCAGCAAGGACCGAGCGGCACAAACGCAAACCTGACATGGCTTTGGCACCTCGCGAAGGGAATCAAGCTGACCGAGCAAGCCTCGGCGCGGACTGTTCGATGCGCTTGATTCTCTCAACCGTCGTCGTTTTTTGCGACCATCCGGCGGCGGCACCAACGGGTCGGGTGAATCCGTGACCATATCGACGGCCGGGAGCCAGCACAGAGAGGCCCCACTGGCTCGGTTTGAGTAGACTCCCCGCCTCCGAGCGATAAACGAGGCAAAGCAACTCGTCGAAGATCACCTGGAGGAAATCGCCAATGCGTGGCGCAGGCACTTTCCCGATTGAGGTCAGTCACGTTTCCCAGCACGGCTTCTGGGTGCTCACCGGCGACGAGGAGCTCCTCCTGCCGTTCGAGCATTTCCCGTGGTTCCGCCATGCATCGATCGACCAAATCATGAGCGTTGAGCGACCGACGTCCGACCATCGGGATTGGCTCTGGGCATTTGTCGATCAAGACAATAT
>Ga0209401_1002520_pt1 | contig 11813 bp, 9 predicted proteins | sample M_140807_MF_Meta_FD_187318 | JGI IMG/M metagenome (GOLD analysis project Ga0209401, IMG submission 187318) | Freshwater microbial communities from Lake Montjoie, Canada to study carbon cycling - M_140807_MF_MetaG (SPAdes) (version 2) | ecosystem: Environmental > Aquatic > Freshwater > Lake...
TGCCGGATCACATTTCTTTATGGGGATCGCTGCTGAAGTTTCGCCGCGAGTTTGACCAGTACGTCAATCTCCGGCCGGTGCGCCTGCTGGCCGGCGTTCCATGCCCCGTGGTGCGCCGCGACGGTAGCCCCCGCCAGGCCGGTGAGATTGATTTTTATGTGGTCCGGGAGAACACCGAGGGCGAGTACTCTTCGGTCGGGGGACGCTTATTCGAGGGTACCGAGCGCGAGGTGGTCTTGCAAGAGTCGGTCTTCAGTCGGCATGGCACCGACCGAATCCTGCGTTATGCCTTCGAACTGGCGAACCGCCGCCCTCAGCGCCACTTGACCAGCGCGACCAAGAGCAACGGGATCTTCATCTCAATGCCCTGGTGGGATGAGCGCGTCGAGGCCATGGCCCCGCAGTTCCCGGAGGTACGGGTCGACAAATTTCACATCGATATTCTGGCCGCCCATTTCGTGCGTTTCCCAGAAAAATTTGATGTTGTGGTGGCGAGTAACTTGTTCGGCGACATCCTCTCGGATTTGGGACCCGCCGTCACCGGCACGATCGCGATCGCGCCCAGTGCCAACATCAATCCGGAACGGAACTGGCCCAGCCTGTTTGAGCCCGTCCATGGTTCTGCCCCCGACATTGCGGGCATGGGCATCGCCAACCCGATTGGGCAGATTTGGTGCGGCGCCATGATGCTCGAACACCTCGGCTACAAAGCCGCCCACGACGCCATCCTGCGGGCTATCGAAACCGTCACCGCCGAGGGCCCCCGAACACCCGATATGGGGGGTAACGCCACCACCCGCGATGTGGCCGGTGCCATCGCCCGAGTGATTGCCCTCGGCTGAAGCGAGATTGTGAGGCCAGGTCTGAGGCCACGTCTGAGTTCACGTATTCAGGTTATTTGCCATGTCGACTCCGCCAACCGATCGTTCGCGAATCACCATCACCCAGCCCGACGACTGGCACTTGCATCTGCGCGACGGGGATGCCATGGCCGCCGTATTGCCGGCAACTGCACGCCGGTTCCGGCGCGCGATCGTGATGCCCAACCTAAAGCCTCCGATTACAAGCGTTGCAGCGGCTCAGGCGTATCGAGAACGAATCCTAGCGGCCCGAGAGCAGGCCGCCGTTCAGACTGAGCTCGAATTGAAGTCCGAAGTTGGGTACGAAGTTGGGCCCCAACTCGAGGCCAATGCGATCCGCCAGTTCGAGCCTTTGATGACTCTGTATCTGACCGATCGAACGACAGTTACTGACGTCTTGGCCGCCAAAGCAAGCGGCTTGGTTCATGGGATCAAGCTCTATCCGGCGGGCGCCACCACCCACAGCGATGCGGGCGTGACTGACCTTGGGAAACTACACCCCACGTTGGCGGCAATGCAGTCGTGCGGCCTGCCGTTTTTGGTGCATGGCGAAGTGACGGATCCTTCGATTGATATTTTTGATCGTGAGGCGGTCTTTATCGACCGCGTCTTGCAGCCGCTGCGCAAGGATTTTCCGGCACTCAAAATCGTGTTCGAACATGCTACGACCCGCGAAGCGGTTCAATGGGTGCGCGAGAGTTCGGGGCCGGTGGCCGCGACGCTGACGCCTCAGCACCTTCTGTACGACCGCAATGCCTTATTTGTGGGTGGGATCCGGCCGCATTGGTATTGCTTGCCCATCCTTAAGCGTTCGGTTCATCGTGAAGCACTGCTAGCAGCCGCCACGTCGGGGGATCCGAAATTCTTTCTCGGCACCGACAGCGCACCCCATGCACGGGGTCTTAAGGAGCACGCCTGTGGGTGTGCTGGGTGTTACACAGCACCCCATGCGATGGAGCTTTACGCCAGCGCTTTTGATTCGGTAGGGGCACTCGATCGCCTCGAAGCCTTTGCCTCGCACCATGGCGCTGATTTTTATGGCCTGCCGCGCAATCCCGGTTTGCTGACGCTCGAGCGACAGCCGGGCATCGTGCCGGTTGAATTGCCTTTCGTGGGTGGTGAGCGCATCGTTCCATTGGCGGCCGGTGAGCCCTTGCAGTGGCAAGTGACCGCGCTCGAGAGCTAAGCATTATTGCGGACGGTGCGACCGGCTTTGCCCGAGCGCCGTGGCTCAACGCCTGGCGTTTACTGGAGCCCGAGCTTGGGCTCAGCCTGGATGCGTTAGCCGCTTCCGAGGCCCCTGAACGTTTGGATCGCCTCAACCGGGTGGCGGTTTCGCGGGGACTTTTTCTGCGGGCCGAACAACCGTTGCGCTTTATTGCCCAGACTGAGGCACAGACCAAGGCACAGACCGAGGCTCGGGGCCAGACCCTGGCGATGTCTTACGAGCAAGCGGTCGCGACGTTCGGCGCAGTTCCAACCCGAGTCAACGGGCCTGGTGCCCTCCACGATCTTCTCAATGCCTTGGCGTGGCTGTGTTTTCCGCGGGTCAAGGCAGTCTTGCATCAGCTTCAAGCGACCGAGATTGCGCGGGACGGCATCGGCGCTGCGCGTGGGCGCCTTCGTGACGGGGTGACTTTGCTCGATGAAAATGGGATTTTTTTGGTGGTTCGGAATCCGGTGGACGCAACCCGTCTGCGCGAGCGGGCCTGGGATCACTTGCTCTTCGAAGATCGGGCGCGCTGGGGCGCAGAGATTTGCGCGGTCCCTCTGGGCCATGGCTTGGTTGAACGTCTGGTGCGACCTTACCCCGCGCTGACTTCTCATGTTCGAGCGTTACGCCTCCCGCCTGCATGGTTCGCGTTACCGCCGGTAGAACAAATCCTTCAACTCGATCGTGTTGCCGCGGTTCGTCTGCGTGCTCGGCCACCGCTCCCGGGTGCGCTGGATCCTTTACCCGTCCTGGGTATTCCGGGCTGGTGGGCGGATAACCTGGATCCCGCCTTCTACCGTGACACGCGTGTCTTTCGTCCGCGCCCCGCGTAAACTATCAATGGGATGTGGGCTAGGCGATCGCTGTCGCCCTCGGTTTAGGCCGGTGGCGGGGGAGGAAGGTCCGGGCTCCGCAGGGCAGGGTGCTGGCTAACGGCCAGGCGTTTGGCGATTTCGGTCGCCGGGCGACGGAAAGTGGCACAGAAAATATACCGCCGAAGCCGCAAGGCTGGTCAGGGTGAAAAGGCGAGGTAAGAGCTCACCGCGGGTCCGGCGACGGACCTGGCAGGCAAAACCCCACCCGGAGCAACATCAAATAGGCACGCGTAGCCCCGGTTTTCGGATTGGGGCGGCAGGGCGGCTCGCTCAAGCGTGCGGGTAGATGGCTAGAGCGACTCCGCAATGGGTCGCCCAGAGGAATGATCGTCACGCTGGGAAACCGGCGCACAGAACCCGGCCTATCGGCCCGCATCCCCCTTTTTCCGCAGCGCAGCGATCGACGGGTCGGGTGCGCTCCCCACGCTGATGACAACCCACTTTCACAGCGCCACCCAAGGCTCTGATTCAACATGGTTTTTGCGTGATTTCGAAAATCTGAAATCGCTGCTAAGTCCTTGTCCCTATTGAAATAATCCCCATTCATGAGCTTGACCAGCGGTAGTTTTTTGGCTTAAAGTGGGGGACGGTGTCAAAACGTGGTGAGGAGTGGGGTGATGAGGCTAAAACTCTCGTCGCCCGATGGTGTAATCGTGTTCCAGGGAAGCTCAGCACTCAGCCTAGATCCAAAGGGTCGAATGACGGTCCCCGCGCGGCACCGCGACTCATTGGCGTCGCTTTGCGACGGGGCGTTGACGCTCGTTCGTCACCCCGATGGGTGTCTTGTGCTGTACCCGCGCCCGACCTGGGAGCAGCAACGCGAGCGGATCGCTGCGTGGCCGGCGAATGCCCGGGCCTGGCAGCGCATCCTCTTGGGTAGTGCGACCGATGTCGAGATGGATTCCGCCGGCCGGATTCTGGTTTCGCCCGAATTGCGGATGGCTGCATCGCTCACACGCGATGTCATGTTGCTGGGTCTGGGTAATCGGTTCGAGGTTTGGGACGCCGGTACGCTCAGTGCCCGTGAGACCGAGGCGCTCACGGCGCCGCCGCCCGATGCTGTCGCTTCTTTTGCATTCTGATGGATGCCCCGTTTCAACACCGACCCGTGCTTTTCGAGCAAACGCTCGAAATGATGGCGGTCCGCGAGGGGGGTGTCTACGTCGATGCCACCTTTGGTCGCGGCGGGCATACCCGAGGGCTTTTGGATCGATTGGGCCCGGAGGGCCGGTTGATTGCAATTGACCGTGACCCCGAGGCGGTCGCTGCAGCACGGGCGATTAATGACCCGCGCTTTTCGATTGATCACGCGCCGTTCTCTGAACTGGCGGACGTGCTGAAGGCCCATCGGGTGGTGGCCATTGACGGCGTCCTGCTTGATCTGGGCGTTTCTAGCCCACAACTCGACAATGCAAGTCGCGGGTTCAGCTTTCGTCAGGATGGTCCCTTGGACATGCGGATGGATCCGACCCGGGGCGTCTCGGCTCGCGACTGGTTATTGGCTGCTGACGAAGCCCAAATCGCGGCGGCCCTGAAGTTGCACGGCGAAGAACGAGCGGCTGCACCGATTGCGCGAGCCATCGTGGCCAGACGTCTTGAGGCCGGTGAAAACGCCTTGCGTGGCACCGCTGAACTCGCAGCCCTGGTTGCCAGGGTCGTTCGACGCCGGCCGGGCGCGGTCGCACCCGGCAAAGATCCTGCGACCCGGACTTTTCAGGCCATCCGAATCGTCGTCAATTCCGAACTTGACGAAGTCGCCGCGGTTTTGCAGATCGCAACTGATTGTCTTCGGCCCGGCGGACGTCTCGTGGTGATCGCGTTCCACTCGCTCGAAGATCGGATCGTGAAACAGTTTCTGGCTCAGGAGTCGGGTCGGGCGGGATCGTCCACGATCGCGGGGTCGCTCCCCGCGGGTCTGCGAGGCCTGCCCCCGCCCACAGGCGGCAAGCCGCAGGCGGCTCCTCGCCTTCGCTTATTGCCCCGGGTGTTGCCGGATGCGGCAGAAGCGGCCGCGAATCCGCGGGCTCGCTCGGCAGTCTTGCGCGGTGCCGAACGTCTGCAGGCGGCGGCGTGATGACTCGAATCGACATCGTCATCACGATCTTGCTGGTTCTGTGTTCGCTCCTTCTGGTGGAGTCCCAGCACAAAAATCGACGCGCCTACATTGAGCTCGAACGGGCGCAGCAGGCCGAAGCGAAGTTGCAGGTGCAGTGGAACCAGTTGCAGCTCGAGCAGTCGCGTCTGACCAAGACATCTCTGATCGCGGAAGCGGCCGCGCGCGACTTGAAAATGCAAGGAGTCGTCCCCGCTCGGACGCTTTACCTGTCGGAACCCGCGGGTGTTAAACCATGAGAAAGACCCGTGTCCACTCGTTCACTCCGAACCCCTTGCTCAAGGTCAAGTTACCGGCTGGGCGATCCAGATTCGCCATGTTCATGATGTCCTGCGCGTTTCTGGCGCTGATTGCGCGGGCGTTGTGGCTTCAGGTCTGGTCGAATGATTTTCTTCAGCGCCAGGGTGAGGTGCGCTTCATGCGCACCGTCGAGATGCCGGCCACGCGCGGGGGCATCACCGACCGCAACGGGGCGATTCTGGCTAAGAGCCTGCCCGCACGCGCGATTTTTGCCAACCCCGGCGATGCGCAACTCGAGCCCGCCCAGGTCAGTGAACTGAGCAAGCTCCTGGGAATGCCCGAACGAGATTTGGCCAAGCGCCTGGCTTCTGATAGCAAGACCTTTGTTTACCTGAAACGTCAGGTCGATGCGCCGGAGGCCGAGAAAATCGCCGCCCTCAAGCTACCCGGGATCCACCAGTTGCGCGAGTACAAGCGGCACTATCCGGACGGTTCGACGATTGCCCATGTGGTCGGTTTTACCAACGTTGAAGATGCCGGTCAGGAGGGCATGGAACTCGTTCACCAGCCCGGTCTGGCCGGACATGCAGGTGCTCGTCGCGTGATGCTCGACCGAATGGGCAACATCATCGAGGATGTCGGGACCCTGCGCGAACCACAGGACGGAAGCGACCTGCAGTTGTCGATTGATACCCGGATTCAGTATCACGTGTTCGACGCCGTGCGCGACGCCGTCAATCAGCACCATGCAGTGGCCGGTGCCGCTGTGGTTCTCGATGCAAAGACGGGCGAAGTGTTGGCGCTCGCTAACCTGCCGACGTACGACCCGAACGAGCGGGGTGCTTTATCAGGCGCTCAGCTGCGTAACCGGGTGATGACCGATACCTTTGAGCCGGGCTCCACCTTCAAGCCGTTCGCGATTTCGGCAGCGCTCGAGGCAGGGATCGTCAAGCCCAGTTCGATGGTGAATTGCTCGGGCAAGTTGACGATTGGCTCGGCATCGATCGGTGATGCGCACGGCCACGGGACTTTGTCGGTCGAGGAGGTGTTGCAAAAATCCTCGAACGTGGGCACCGCCAAGATCGCCCTGCAGTTGCCCCCGCAGCGGATGTGGGAAATCTATAACTCGCTGGGTTTTGGTCAGGCGCCAGAGGTCGGATTTCCGGGTGCCGTGGCTGGACGTGTGCGCCCCTGGAAGACCTGGAAGCCAATCGAACAGGCGACCATGTCCTATGGTCACGGGGTCTCGGTGTCGCTGCTGCAACTGGCCCGCGCGTATACCGTCTTTGCCCGCGATGGCGAAATCATCCCTCTGACCTTTCTGAAAAGCGAACAACCCGCGGTCGGTCAGCGGGTCATGTCGGCCGAGACTGCGCGGGCAGTTCGACACATGCTCGAACTCGCGGCCGGCCCAGGCGGTACGGCACCCAAAGCGCAGATCCCGGGATTCAGCGTGGCGGGTAAAACCGGTACCGCCCATAAACTCGATGGCGGACGTTACGTTACCCGTTACGTTTCATCCTTTGTGGGGTTTGCTCCGGCGTCAAACCCGCGCGTCATCATCGCGGTGATGATCGATGAGCCCTCGGCGGGGGAGCACTACGGCGGAACCGTTGCGGCGCCAATTTTTGCCCGGATTGCCAGCGACACGATGCGGACCCTGCGCGTGACGCCGGATATCCCCTTGCGCGCGGAAACCGACTCTGGTGCCAAATCAGGGTCTGGTTCGGGCCCAGTTCCTGGGATGCCGCCGACAAGCAAGACCGCGCGCGCGCCGGCCCGCAGTCGAGGGAACGCGTGATGACGGCGCGCCCACCCACTGATGCGTTGGCGAGCGCCGGCATACTCTCACCCGCGGCTCTGGCCGCCGTTGGGTGGTTGCGACAGGGTGCGCACTGGACTCGTCACGCGCGATTGCGTCTCGATAGTCGTCAAGTGCGGCCAGGCGATGTGTTCGTGGCGGCGCCCGGTGGCAAAACCGACGGCCGGCGCTTCATTGCGGAGGCCGTTCAGGCGGGCGCGGGGGCGGTCCTTTGGGATCCAGCCGATGGCTTTGCCTGGCCAGCTGAAACCTATTCCGGGTTTTCCGAATCGGGGCGCGGTGTTGCCAACGCGGCGCTGATCGCTGCACATCGCAATTCGGGTCCGATTGCGGCTGAGTTGCTGGGACATCCCTCGGCGCGAATGGCGATCACCGCATTTACCGGAACGAATGGCAAAACCACCTGCTCCCAGTGGCTGGCACAGCTTCTTGAAAGCGACGGAACGCCCTGTGCGGTCGTTGGTACGCTGGGCGCCGGGCGATTTGGCCCGCTCGAAAACCTCACATCGCTGGGGCTGACCACACCCGAAGCCGTTGATTTGCAATCAATGCTGGTTGATTGGACTCACGACGGGTTGGCGGCTGTTTCACTGGAGGCCTCTTCGATCGGCCTCGCCGTGGGGCGTCTTCATGGCACTCAAATCAAGACGGCTGTTTTCACCAATCTAACTCGAGATCACCTGGATTTTCATCCGGATCTCGAGGCGTATACCCAGGCAAAGGCAGCGCTCTTTGCATGGCCAGGTCTGGCATCAGTCGTCGTCAATTGCGACGATGCGGCGGCTGACAGGATGCTCGAGGCGGCGCCTAGTCATGTCCAGCGGATTGGTTACCGGATCGACTCTAAGCGCCGGGGCGTTCAGGCCACTGCGCGGGTGGACGCCTGGCTGCGAGTTGAGCGAATCGAGACTCTCGATTCGGGGGGGTACCGGATCGAAATCGATGGCGATTGGGGGCGTGGCTCGGTCAACCTGCGGGCGCCGGGTCGCTTCAATATTAGTAACGCGCTCGCTGTGGCGGGTTCGGCGTTGGCTAACGGGATGGGGTTTGAGCAGGTGCTGGTTGGGCTTGCGAAGCTCAGCCCGGTGCCGGGGCGGATGGAAACCCTGTCCGAGCGCAATGCCCCACTGGTCGTAATTGACTACGCCCATACGCCCGATGCGCTGGTTCAGGTGTTGGCTGCGCTGCGTCCGATCACAAAAGTACGCGGCGGTCGCCTACATTGCGTGTTTGGTGCAGGCGGAGATCGGGACGTTGGAAAACGCGTCCTGATGGGGGAGGCGGTTGCACAGCACGCCGACACCCTGATGGTCACCACGGACAACCCGCGCAGCGAAGACCCACAGCAGATCGTACGGGCAATCCTAGAGGGAGTGGTGCGGGTCTCCTCAGCCAGTGGCGCCCAGGTCGAGCCTGATCGCAGGCGGGCTATTCAACAGGTTATTGGCGCCGCTGGGGCCGCTGATGTCATCTTGATTGCCGGCAAAGGTCATGAATCCGTCCAGGAAATCGCGGGCCAGCAATTGCCGTTTCGTGATGTCGATGAGGCCCGGATCGCGCTCAGTCAGCGGAGCGATCGTGCAACTTGACTTGCAGCAGGCCCAACGCTGGATCCCGGGGGCGATCGGCCACTTCCCAGCTGGGGCCGTGGCAGTTGTTGATAGCGTGTGTACCGATACCCGTGCCATCACACCCGGATGCTTGTTCATCGCTTTGCGGGGCGAGCGGTTCGATGGCCACGCGTTCGCCGATGCCGCCATTGCCGCAGGTGCGAGTGCCGTTATGCTCGAGTCCGCGTCTCCGGTTGCTGCCGTGTCACGGGCGGTCGCTCAAGTTCAGGTGCCCGATACGACGTTAGCCCTTGGCGCCCTGGCTGCCGGTTGGCGAGCGCAGTTCGACCTTCCCATCATCGCGGTGACTGGGAGCAACGGTAAGACGACCGTCAAAGGTATGATCGCCGCGATTCTTGAGGCCGCTTTTGGCTCGGCGCACTACCACGCGACGCCGGGCAACTTGAATAACCAGATCGGGGTGCCGCTCACGCTCTTGGGCCTGAACGCGCAGCACCGTGCAGCGGTTGTTGAGCTTGGGATGAATCATCCGGGTGAGATTGCCGGGCTTGCCCAAATGACCGTTGCACGCGTCGCGCTCGTCAACAATGCGCAGCGCGAGCATCAGGAGTTTCTGGATGGGGTTGAGGCCACCGCCCTCGAAAACGGCGCCGCAATTAGCGAACTCGGCCCCGACGGTGTGGCGGTATTTCCAGCCGATGACGCATGCGCGCCGCTTTGGCGATCATTGGCGGGCTCGAGGTCGGTGCTGCAATTTGCGCTCGGCGACGATGGTCAAGCCGCCGTCAGTGCGTCGGAGGACGCCGATCCGACTGGCTTCAAGCTGCGATTGCGCGGCCTCGATGTCACGCCTACGGTGCACCTGGCCATCGACGGCCAGCATAACGTGCGCAATGCCCTGGCTGCAGCAGCCTGTTGTCGTGCGATTGGCGTACCTCCCGCGGCGATCGTTGCGGGGCTTGAGCGCTTCCGTCCGCTCCCTGGGCGATTGGTCCGACATTCCCGCGCGGATGCGGTCACGGTCATTGATGACAGCTACAACGCGAACCCCGATTCGGTGCTTGCCGCGATCGATTTGCTGGCTGACTTGCGTCACCGCGGAACTGCCGCGCGAGTCGTTCTGGTCTTGGGCGATATGGGTGAAGTCGGGGCCAATGGGCCAGAGTTTCATGCCGAGGTAGGTGCATGGGCCCGCGAGCAGGGGCTGGACGCTCTCATCGCCACCGGGGCGCTTACCCGCGCTGCGGTGCAGGGGTGGACTTCGGCCCCAGGCGGGCAGGATTTTCAGACGGCGCAGCATTGCGATACGGTTGATGAAGCGATCGCAGCGGCGCGGGTCGCAGTGACCGCGGGGACCACGGTACTCGTGAAGGGTTCCCGCTTCATGCGAATGGAGCGGGTCGTGCATGGGTTGCTCGATGCAGGCTTCGCCCCCCTCGTTGGAGGGCATGCCTGAATGCTGCTCGAACTGACCCAGTGGATTGCGCGCGAACTGCGTTTTTTCTCGGTTTTCAATTACCTGACGCTCCGAGCAGTCCTTGCCACGATGACCTCGCTCGGGATTGGACTGCTGTTGGGGCCGTTGGTTATCCGTCGCCTGGCGGCGCTCAAGATTGGCCAGGCTGTTCGTTCCGATGGTCCGCAGACCCACCTTGTCAAGACGGGTACGCCGACGATGGGCGGTGTCCTGGTTCTGCTCTCGATTGCGGCGTCGGTGCTGCTGTGGGCCGATCTAAAGAATCGGTTCATTTGGATTGTGTTGGTCGTGACCCTCGGTTTTGGCGCGGTTGGCTGGTTCGATGACTGGCGCAAAGTCGTTCATCGCGACCCCGCGGGCATGCCCGCTCGTGAAAAATATTTCTGGCAGAGCGCGATTGGCATTGCCGCCGCGATCTGGCTCGCGTTCGCAGTACCGGCCGAGAGTGGGTCGGAAGCGCTTCGACTTTTAATGGTCTGGGCGGGCAGCGGGTTCACTGGGGAGTTGCCGCCCAAGGCAGATCTGATCGTTCCATTCTTCAAGAACATAGCCTATCCACTGGGTAGTTTTGGATTCATGGTGCTGACCTATCTCGTGATCGTCGGGACCAGCAATGCGGTCAACCTGACCGACGGCGCAGATGGCTTGGCGATCATGCCGGCGGTACTCGTCGGCAGCGCGTTGGGCGTTTTCGCCTACGCCAGTGGGAATGCCGTTTTCGCCCGATACCTGTTTATTCCGTATATCCCGGGCGCGGGCGAGTTGGTCGTGATCTGCGGTGCGCTGGCCGGTGCCGGCTTGGCCTTTCTCTGGTTTAACGCCTATCCGGCCCAGGTGTTCATGGGCGATGTGGGCGCCCTGGCTATCGGCGGTGCGCTTGGCACCATTGCCGTCATCGTGCGTCAGGAGATCGTGCTGTTCATCATGGGCGGCGTGTTCGTGGCCGAAACGCTCTCGGTCATGGCGCAGGTCGGATGGTTTAAGTACACCAAGCGTCGCTACGGGACCGGTCAGCGGATTTTGCGCATGGCGCCTCTGCACCATCACTTCGAGCTCTCCGGGGTCAAGGAATCCCAAGTTGTGGTCCGCTTTTGGATCGTCACCATGATGCTGGTCCTGTTTGGACTCTCATCGCTGAAACTGCGCTGAGCACCCAGATGCACGTCGCCATCCAGCAAGTGAGCGCTAAGCCGGCCCGCAGGCCTTCAGCCGTACGGCGGACTGCTGGCAGCAAACCTGTGCTCGATTCCAAGGCGTGGACCCCGCCGTTCGTGGTCCCGCCGGCAGATTTCGCGTGGTCGGGCGCGCGAGTGGGTGTGGTTGGGCTTGGCGATTCCGGCCTCGCCATGGCGCGCTGGCTGGTCGATCAAGGGGCTGAGGTACGGATCTGCGATAGCCGCGCAGCGCCCCCGCGGCTGGCTGAGTGGCAGCGCGAACACCCACAAGCGTATTTCAGTGGCGGCACGTTTGAGCTAAGAGATAGCGACTGGCTGGACGGACTCGATTGCCTAGCCTGGAGCCCCGGTCTCTCGCCCTACCTCGGACCGTCGGCTGCGCTGGCGACTTTGGTGCAGGAGCGCGCGATTCCGGTGGTAGGCGAGATTGAACTGTTTTGTCGCGCAATCGCCCGAGAGCCTGAGGC
>Ga0209401_1002521_pt1 | contig 11811 bp, 9 predicted proteins | sample M_140807_MF_Meta_FD_187318 | JGI IMG/M metagenome (GOLD analysis project Ga0209401, IMG submission 187318) | Freshwater microbial communities from Lake Montjoie, Canada to study carbon cycling - M_140807_MF_MetaG (SPAdes) (version 2) | ecosystem: Environmental > Aquatic > Freshwater > Lake...
TCTTATGAGTTACTAAATCTTTAATGGAGATGACTAAAACAAAATAACCCACCAAAACCATCTGTAAGAATTGCACATTTTAAGCGTAATGTGCTTGCTACTTCTGAAAAGGGCAGTGTGGATAACCTATTTAGAGGCTAGTTCTCGCTTCAAAAAAGCAGAGAGCTCTTGCTGGTCGAAATCTATTCCTGAAAACAACTTAATCTGCTCAATTCCTTGTGCAATTAACAAATCCAGACCACTTATCACCGTAGAGCCAGAGTTGGCCCAAGCATTTGCAAATTGTGTTGGCCATGGGTTGTAAATAACATCAAAAAAAGTTCCCTTTGGTTTATGGGATATTTCTTCTGCAAATGAATCCAGAGCTGCCTTGGGAGTCGTGTTAATAACTAAATCTGATTCATAAAAATCATTGGAAAATTGCCACGGCAGAAACCTCATGCTGCTGAGATTCACAGATGCTCGCATGGACACTTCGCGTTCCGTATTTCTGTGAATCACAGATATTGCAGTGCTTTCATCATCAAAGGCCGCAGCAGCAGCGCGCGCTGTAGCACCTGATCCCACAATAAGAACCGATTTCGGTTTACTTGGATTCTCATGGTTCCATGCACTTTGAAATCCACGAACATCAGTTGAATGCAAAATCCATGAGTCGCCTTGTCTGACCAGAGTATTTCCAGATTGGATTCTTTTAACCAAGGGATCAATTACTTCAGCCACTGAAAGTACTTCTTCTTTAAGAGGCATTGTTAATGAAAAACCAGTCCATCCACTTGCCTTATCTGTTAAGAAATCTCGTAACGATCCTGCAGGAACATCAAAAGACCCATAATTACCGGAAATATTAAGGTGTTTATATGCGCACATATGGAGTCGAGGAGAAAGTGAGTGAGAAATAGGAGAACCCAACACAGCTGCGTTGATCATTTAAATGCACCTGCCTTTCGATTCTTTGTGTACAACACTTTCCATTGATTGAACTCAGAGATTTCTGCCGTAAATCTGGTATCTCCAGGGCTAACTGTAATGAAGTACAACCACTTCCCGTCAGCAGGATTTATTGCTGCCTTGATGGCATCTAACCCTGGATTTCCAATAGGAGCGGGAGGTAATCCGTATTTTCTATATGTGTTAAATGGTGACTTGAGCAGAGTCGATTGCGTACTCAGAAACACACTGCCCCGAACTTTCTTCACATAATGCACTGTTGAATCCATCTGCAGTGGCATGCCAATTCGCAATCTATTTCGAATGACTTGAGATATTTTTGAGAAATCTTTGACATCGCCCTCTGCTTGAATAATTGAAGCGATAATAATTAACTCTTGAGCTTTTAACTTAGGATCACTTGAGAGTCCTAGATCTCCTACTTGTTGCGTGAATCGATTGATCATCGCTTCTAGTGCCTGCTTGGCGGTAGTTTCTTTCGTGAAACTATATTGAGCTGGATAAAGAACTCCTTCGAGGGACGTGAATCCTTGAGGTAGTTGCACTTCCTTGGCTGCCTTCAATATGTCCACCTGAACAAAACCATTTTGCTCCAAAGCTTTGAATATTTCAGTATTCCATCCACCTTCAAAAATCTTTATTAAGTTTGGGATTCTGGTGGGATCTAGCAATTGTTCTAGTGCTTGTGTAGCTGCGATCTTGCTGTTGAGTTGGTGGATGCCAGGTGCAATTCTTGCGGCACGTACGTCTGAGACAGCTACTTTGAAGAAACTTTGTGATGATTCAATAATCCCAAGTTTGAAAAGTTGTGCAGCTATTTCTGATCCAGTTGAGCCCTCTTCAACATGCACATCGACCAGTTTTTCAGAAATAGTCACCTGGCGAATTGGAAAATCGGCGGTGCTAGAGCCTGTGGAGCGGAATTGGTGAATTGTTAATGTAAGAATTGCTACTAAAAAAAGAGCAATCGCAACTCTTAATAATTCACTCTTTTTCATTAAGACTAATTCTTTTTTCGATAGCAATTGCTTGTTCTAAAATCGCTACAGCCGCAGCTTGATCTATTGCAGATTTACTATCGCGAGAATTCATTCCCGAATCTTTGAGTTGTTTAGCAGCACTTACAGTTGAAAGTCTTTCATCAATCATTGAGCAAACAATGTTGGTTCGGTCCGCGATTTCTTCTTTGAATTCTTCGGCTTTCTGCATTGACGTGCTGGATTCACCAGAAAGATGTCGTGGGGATCCAACATAAATATGTATTGGTTCATACTCAGCAACAAGTGCCACTATCTGGTCCCAGAGATCAATATCCTTATTCTTCAAAGTCGTTACTGGCGTTGCAAGAATCGCATCTGGATCACATACGGCAACGCCTATACGTACGTCTCCATAATCAAAGGCCATGCGTCGCCCTCGAAGCATCTTATTTTCCAGAAATAGCGCGTTCGATAGTTGTAAGCGCTTCCTTAATTTTTGAAACATCAACGCCGCCGCCTTGCGCGAAGTCATCTTTTCCGCCGCCGCCACCGCCTAATACTGTTGAACCTAACTTCACGAGAGCTCCAGCTTTTATTCCAGCAGCACGCGCTTCATCGCTTGTCGCAACAACCAAAATAGGTTTTGAATCCGTAACACTAATGAGAACGACAACGCTATTAGGTGTTTTGGTCCGTAAATCCAACGCGATAGTTCGCAAATTTTCACTATTAATTCCATCGGAAATCTGTGCAGATATTAATGCCAGTGAACCGATCTCTTTCTTAGTTTTTAACAACTCTGAACTCTTGGCCAGTGCAGCATCTGTTCGTAGAGTGGCTAATTCTTTCTCAATATCTTTCATTTTGGTGATCAAATCAGATACGCGTTCAGGCAACTCTTCAGTTCGAGCACCCTTGATAATTTCAGTAAGAGAGCTGAGCAATACATGTTCTCGAGCTAAGAACTTATATGCATCAACACCAACTAGTGCCTCTACTCTTCGTACTCCAGCGCCAATAGATGATTCGCTTAACAATTTGATTAATCCAAGTTGACCGGAGCGGGCAACGTGCGTTCCGCCACATAATTCTCTAGCCCAATCTCCTACGCTAACTACGCGTACTTGATCGCCGTATTTTTCACCAAAAAGAGCCATAGCTCCCAATTTTTTTGCATCTGCTTGGCTCATCACTTCAGCGCTTACTTCAAGATTATCCAAGAGCAAAGTGTTTACTCGTGACTCAACGTCATTGAGTACGGAATCCGGAACCGCACCAGTTGCGGGAAAATCAAATCGAAAACGTCCTGGTGAGTTTTCAGAACCTGCTTGTGTTGCAGTTTCGCCGAGAATTTCTCTAAATGCTTTGTGAACCATATGTGTTGCAGTATGAGCACGTGAAATTGCACTGCGCCGTTCAATATCAATCTGGGCTAATGCTTGTGCACCGCTTTCAATAGCACCGCTTCGTACTCGTCCACGGTGCACACTGATTCCAGGAACAGGAGTTTGTACGTCATCGATTTCAATGACTGCCCCATTTGCCAGTGTGATCAATCCACCATCTGCTAACTGGCCACCGCCTTCTGCGTAAAAAGGTGTTCGATCCAAAATTACTTCTATCTCATCGCCAGATTTAGCAGACTGGACCGCAACACCGTCATTAACTAACGCTTTAATTACTGATTCACTCTCAAGATGTGTGTACCCAACGAATGAGGTAAGACCATGAGAATCCGCGATTGAGCGATACACGCTGACATCTGTGTGACCACTCTTCTTTGCTTTAGAGTCCGCTTTTGCGCGATCTCGTTGCTCTTTCATTAGGCGGCGAAAACCATCTTCGTCAACTTCAAGGCCTTCTTCGCGGGCCATCTCAAGAGTGAGATCAAATGGGAATCCATAAGTGTCGTGCAATTTGAATGCAGCATCACCAGATAACTTGCTGCCTTTACTTTTCTTTATTGATGCGCTTTCGACTTCAAAAATAGTTGTACCGCTCTTTAAAGTTTGCAAGAAAGTATCTTCTTCAGCCTGCGTTACAGCCAAAATTCGTTCACTCTCTGTCTTAAGTTCTGGATACTGTGGAGACATAGCTCCTATTGCAGCTTTTGTTAATTCGTTCATGATCAAATCATCTGAGCCCAGCAAGCGCATGTTACGAATTGTGCGACGCATCATTCGGCGCAATACATAGCCTCGGCCCTCATTGCCAGGAGTAACACCATCGCCAATGAGCATCGCCGAGGTACGTGCGTGGTCGGCAACTACGCGTAATGCGACATCTGATTTTTCATTCTTTCCATATTTAACACCAGTAAGTTCGGAAGCGCGATTGAGAATCTGTGCGGTTGTATCGATTTCATAAATATTTTCAACGCCTTGCAAGAGCGCAGCCATTCTCTCTAGACCAAGACCTGTATCAATACTCTTTGCAGGTAACTCGCCAAGAATTGGAAAATCATCTTTACCCGAACCTGCACCGCGTTCGTTTTGCATGAAAACTAAATTCCACACTTCCATATACCGATTTTCATCAGCAATCGGTCCACCTTCACTGCCGTAATCGGGACCACGGTCATAATAGATTTCAGAACATGGACCACATGGTCCGGGAACACCCATTGACCAGAAATTATCTTCCATGCCTCTGCGCTGAATTCGATCTAACGGCAAACCAATTTTCTTATTCCAAATTTGTACTGCTTCGTCATCATTGTGAAAAACGGTTACCCATAATTTAGATTCGGCAAAACCATAGCCACCTTCAGAAATTGGACGGGTGAGCAAATCCCATGCCAATGCAATTGCGCCCTCTTTGAAATAATCACCAAAAGAAAAATTGCCACACATTTGGAAAAATGATGCATGACGAGTTGTTTTGCCCACTTCGTCTATATCAAGGGTTCGAACACATTTTTGTACCGATGTTGCTCTTTTATACGGTGGAGTTACTTCCCCGAGAAAAAAAGGCTTGAAAGGAACCATTCCTGCATTTACTAATAATAAGTTTGGATCATCAGCAATCAGTGAAGCCGAAGGAACAACCGTGTGAAGTAAACCTTCGCGGTTATCGGATTCGAAGAAGCGCAGCCAGCGCGAACGGATTTCGGCGGATTCCACGTGGGCAGATCACTCAGCCTTCTTCTTCTTCTTTTTAACACGGACTTTACCCATTTGCGCAGCCGATACGAGCGCTCCAGCAACTTTCAACGCTGGACCACTCTTATCTAGAAAGCCAGATGTTGCGCTCGTAACTTTTTCTGAAATATCTTCGACATTTTTTGTAATGCGATTAAAACTTTGCAGTGGCCCATTTACCAAGGTCACAGTTGTGTGAACTTCTTCAATCAATGGAGTTGTTTCATCAGTAACAGCCTTCAGGGAAATTTTGGCTTCATCAATAAAACGACCCACGCGGATAACCGCGTAGCTAACTGCAATTGCTATAACAAGGAGAGATGACGCCGCAATGATTGTTGCAATTCCACCTGGGCCCATGACTTCCTCCTTGACTTACGAATCGATTAACTAATAAGCCCAGCCTACCCGATTGCCTTACTTGGCTCCCTCTTTTGGCGCCCCATCAATTCCACTCTCTTTACGTTGCGCGGGAGTAATCGGAGTTGGTGCGCCAGTAAGTGGATCTGCGCCACTGGCGGTTTTAGGAAAAGCGATTACTTCACGAATCGAATCTGAATGAGAAAGTAGAGCGCACAATCTATCTAACCCCAGAGCAATTCCGCCGTGTGGAGGTGGACCATAATTAAATGCTTCGAGTAAAAATCCAAATTTACTTGCAGCTTCTTCATCACTTAAGCCAATAACCGTAAACACATCTTTTTGCATTTCACGATCATGAATACGAATGGATCCGCCACCTAATTCAGTGCCGTTAAGAACGATGTCATAGGCATACGCCAATGCACTTGCTGGGTCTTTTGCAAAAGTTTTAGCGAACTCTGGCTTTGGACCCGTAAATGGATGGTGCACTGCAGTCCAGCCACCACCATCGGTAGGTTCAAACATTGGTGCATCTACAATCCAAACGAATTCCCATCGATTTGCGTCAATAAGATTGCAACGCTTTCCAACTTCCAGACGCACTGCTCCAAGTAAATTCAGTGATGCAATGCGCTCTCCTGCTGCAAAGAAAATTGCATCTCCCGGTTTAGCCCCAACATGTGCTGCGATGCCGGCTTGTTCAGATTCTGTTAAATTCTTAGCAACTGGTCCCCCAAGAGTTCCATCTGCTGCTACCAAAATGTATGCAAGACCTTTAGCACCCCGTGCTTTGGCCCAATCTTGCCACGCATCTAATTCGCGACGAGGAGAATCAGCGCCACCGGGCATTAATGCTGCGCCAACATATGGAGCTTGGAAAACTCGGAATGTAGTGTCGGCAAAATAAGAAGTGCAATCAACGAGTTCGAGGTCAAAGCGCAAATCTGGTTTGTCTGATCCATATCGCGCCATCGCATCTAGATATGTCATGCGAGGAATCGGCAATGAGATTTTATAGTCAAGCACTTCTTGCCAGACCTTAACTAATATCTTTTCGGCTACTGCCAAAATATCTTCTTGATCAATGAAAGACATTTCTATATCTAACTGGGTAAATTCTGGTTGGCGGTCTGCTCTAAAATCCTCATCGCGGAAACAACGCGCTATTTGGTAATACTTTTCCATTCCAGCGACCATTAATAATTGCTTAAAGAGCTGTGGAGATTGAGGCAAGGCATACCAACTACCTGGTTGCAGGCGAACAGGAACTAAGAAATCTCGTGCGCCTTCAGGTGTTGAACGTGTGAGATAGGGCGTTTCGATTTCAAGAAAAGATTCATCTTCCATAACTCTGCGAATAGTCGAGGTGACCTTTGAACGCAAGCGCAGATTTGCTGCAGGTCCTTCGCGTCTTAAATCTAAGTATCGATACTTCAAGCGAACTTCTTCTGAAATTTCTACGTCATCGCCGCTATCAACAGGAAATGGCAAAGCGGAAGCTTCACTCAAAATCGTTACATCATCACCCATCACTTCGATGGCACCTGTTGGAACAGCTGAATTTTCATTTCCTGAAGGTCTCGCAACAACTTCACCAGTTATTTTTAAACACCATTCAGCGCGCAATGCACCTGCAATTTTTTCATCGCGGATAACAACTTGTACCCATCCAGTTGCATCGCGAAAATCGATAAATGCCACACCGCCATGATCGCGACGTCGGGCTACCCATCCGGCAAGAGTCACACTCTGACCAACATGAGATGCTCGAAGCGTTCCAGCTCCGTGTGTGCGCAACATTTAACAGCCTCTTTTTCTAAAGTTGATTATTTCCCAGAAACACTTCGAAGATAATCTTGTAAGGAGGTAAGAGTAACCGATGATGTCTTGCCCGTGCTCATCTGCTTAAGCTCCACATTCCCACTTGAAATTTCGCTATCACCTAGGACAAGTACGTACTCGGCATTACTTTTGTCAGCCGCTTTCATAGATCCTTTCAAGGCGCGATCACCGAAAGAAATTTCAACTCTAAATCCTGCATTTTGTAATTCTTGGGCAACCGTTAAGGCTCTGGTCTTACTCTCATCCCCTAGAGGAATAATGAAAAGATCTGAAGTGAATTCTTGATCAAATGAAATTCCTTCAGCATCTGCGGCCAATACGCAACGATCAATACCTAAGCCAAACCCAATACCGGAGAGTTCTTGTCCACCCAATTGCTCCATGAGCCCGTCATAGCGACCACCTCCACCGATGCCAGATTGAGCACCGAGTAGTTCGTGTACAAATTCAAAAGTTGTTCCGGTGTAGTAATCCAAACCGCGAACCATGCGTGGATTAATAATGTAATCAACCTTGAGTGCCTTTAGATGCTTCTGAACTTCCTCAAAATCCTTCAGAGATTCTGCCGATAAGAAATCGAGTAGCAAAGGAGCATCTGCCATCTGATCCTTTATCTCATCACGTTTATCATCAAATAAGCGCAATGGATTAATGCCTGCTCGCGTCCGTGTAGCTTCATCTAAATTCAATTTTTCAATGAATTTTACTAATTCAACTCTATGTTTTGCCCGTGATGCAGAATCCCCTAAAGATGTAATTTCTAAGCGATACTTTTTTAATCCGATTGATTTAAAGCCTGCATCTGCAATAGCAATAACTTCAGCATCTAATGCTGCATCTTGGATACCAATGGCTTCAATGCCCACTTGATAAAATTGACGATATCTTCCGGCTTGTGGACGCTCCGCGCGAAAAAATGGACCGCTGTAATAAAGCTTGACTGGAAGTTGGCCTCTGTCTAAACCATGTTCGATGACAGCGCGCATTACACCGGCTGTACCTTCTGGACGTAAGGTGATCGAACGTCCGCCACGATCTTCAAATGTATACATTTCTTTTGAGACAACATCTGTTGATTCACCGACACCGCGAGTAAATAACTCCGTATCTTCAAAAACTGGTAACTCAATTAATTCATACCCAGCGCTTTTTGCAGGTTCAAGTAAAGCGTGGCGAACTGATTCAAATTTTCTAGATTGTGGCGGTACGTACTCGCTGACACCTTTAGGTGCTTGAATTTGATTTGCTTTACTCATCGCCTACCTGATTTCTTAGCAGCATCGATGAGATAAGGATTAGTTTTTCGTTCGTGAGCAATAGTGGTATCTGGCCCGTGCCCTGGAAGAACTCGCAGGTGATCTGGAAGCGTCAATACTTTATTGACGAGAGTTTCTTGCATGTCGTTAGCCGAACCAGAAGGTAAATCAGTACGTCCAATTGCGCCGGCAAATAAAACATCGCCACTAATGAGAACTTCATCGTCGACTGCGAACATGAGTGAGCCTCGAGTATGCCCCGGGGAATGAATTGCTCGGAACTTCATCCCTAACATTTCGAGTTCTGCTCCATGTCGTAATTCTCTTACATCACTAGGTTCAACAAAGTTCATTGCGCTTAATGTCGCTAGAAATTCAGCCCCATGAGCGCGTTCTGGATGTAAAAGCAATGCTCGATCTTCACTGTGGATGTAGGTCGGAATGCCGTAACCATCTGCAATAGGAACTATTGAAAATGTGTGATCTAGGTGTCCGTGAGTGATGATTGTGGCAACAGCTTTTAATTTGTGTTCATCTAAAACCATGGCGACTGTGTCGGAAACATCAGGCATTCCTGGATCTACGATGATGCATTCTCCGCCAGGGGCATCGGCGATGATCCAACAATTTGTGGCAAACATTGGAGCCGCGAAGGAGGTAACGAACACGGTGATTTCCCTTCGGCTACGCCTATTTATGGAGCGAGTTACGCGGGAAATTTCGCCGCGCTCATAGGTACAGGGTACCTTTTACCTTCACTAAGCCGCCTGACCAACTCGACACAAAGATCTGAGACATCAGATTCAAAGTTAATGAGGTCCAATAGCGAAGATCGAAATCGATTAACGCGCTGAAGGGAAGACCATGTCCGACGTAACTCCAACTCCTCTTTCAATTCCATCATCTGCAGCATCAGCACTCATTGGTGATCCTGCAAAATTTGGTTATGTAGCACCAGATGGAACGGTCTTCGTTAAAACTTCAGCAGGCGATAAAGCTGTTGGTTCATATCCCGGAAAAAGCGCCGAAGAAGCACTCGCTTACTTTGTTAGAAAATTTGAAGCAATCGCATCAGAAATCGCACTTCTTGCAGCCCGTATTACAAGTGGTGCAATGGTGCCTTCCGATGCGATGGCCGCCGTTAAAAAATTACGTGATCAAGTAAAAGAGGTTAATGCCGTTGGCGATCTCGATGCTCTTGCTGCTTCCGTTGAACAACTTGAACCACTTATTGAAGGTCACCGTGGTGCTTACGAAGCAAAGAAAGCTGCAGCTGAAGCAGAGAAAAGTGCAAAGCGTGCTCAGGTTTTGGTTGAGAAAGAAAAAATTGTCGTTGAAGCAGAATCTCTAGCCTTATCTGAGAGTTGGAAGACCACAGGAGATCGACTTAAAGAGTTGCTAACAGAGTGGAAATCAGCTCCTCGTCTAGATAAGAAAACAGATGCCGATTTGTGGAAACGATTCTCAGCTTCTCGCAATAAATTTGATAAGCGTCGCAGAACTCACTTTGCTAACTTGGAAGCAACAACTTCTGTTGTCACCGATGCTAAGAAAAACTTAGTTACCCAGGCCGAAACATTGGCTACATCGACTGAATGGGTTCCAACAGCTAAAGCATTCAAATCTCTCATGGATCAGTGGAAAGCGGCCGGACGCGGCAAGCCATCCGATGATGCAAAATTATGGGCTAGATTTAAAAAAGCTCAGGATCAATTCTTCCAAGCGAAAAACGCTGACTTAGAAAAGCGCGAAGTAACAATGGGGACTAACTTGGCAAAGCGTGAAGAACTAATTATTCAGATCGAAGCTCTAATCCCCTTCACTGACGTTAAAGATGCAAAGAATAAGTTTAGAGATCTTGCACGTGCGTGGGAGAAAATCGGAATGACTAATCGCGATAAGCGAGCAGCACTTGATGCCCGCGTCAGCGTCGTAGAAGAAGCGATCAAATCAGCCGAAGCTGAAATTTGGCGTAAAACCGATCCCGCCGCAAAGGCACGCGCTGCTGAAGTTGTCGCTCAACTTCAAGGTGCGATTGATAATTACGAAAAAATTGCGGCCAAGGCCACAACTGCAGGTAATGCTAAAAAAGCAACTGAAGCGTTGGAATCAGCTGCTGCGCGACGTATCTGGTTGGATGAAGCTCAGAAATCTCTCGCTGAATTTAGTTAATTATTGGTTGTTCGATAAACGTCGTACACGCCTTCAATAGATCTGACTGCAGTCAATACAGCATCCAAGTGCGTTGCATCAGCCATTTCAAATGTAAATCGTGAGATCGCAACACGGTCTTTAGTAGTACTCACAGCTGCGCTGAGAATATTGACCTGTTGTTCCGAAAGTGTGCGAGTCACATCGGCAAGCAAGCGTGCTCTATCAAGTGCTTCTACCTGAATGTTTACTAAGAATAAACTCGAGGCGCCTTCTAACCACTTCACCCCAACAATGCGGTCACTCTGATGTGTGTGTAAATCATCAGCATTAACGCAATCAGATCGGTGCACAGATATTCCGCTTCCGCGAGTAATAAATCCCATGATTGGATCCCCCGGAACTGGAGTGCAGCAACGAGCAAGCTTTACTAATACATCATCGATTCCTTCAACCTTAATTGCGCTGCTAGAACGCTTTGCAACTGGCGCTCCCCCAGGAACAAAATCCATCGTGGGCTCAGGGTGAGAATCTTCAACTCCCATGAATTGAACTAACTTGTCGATGATCGCAGCCGATGAAACATGACCATCACCAACGGCTGAATACAACGCAGAAATATCTGGGTATCTCAACTCGTGTGCAAGTTCAAGCAACGCATGACCTGCAAAGATTTTTTGTAAAGGCAATCCTGCTTTGCGCATTTGACGTGCAATAGATTCTCGGCCCGCTTCAATTGCTTCTTCACGTCGCTCTTTGCTAAACCACGCTTTGATCTTTGATCGAGCGCGTGGACTCTTAACAAAGTTAAGCCAGTCACGAGAAGGCGCTGCTGACTCACTCTTATTTGTTACAACTTCTACAACATCACCATTATTCAAGCGGGTATCCAGTGGAATCAAACGTCCATTTACCTTTGCGCCCGCACATCTATTGCCTACATCTGTGTGCACTGAATAAGCAAAGTCAACAGGCGTTGAACCGCCTGGCAACGCCACAACACTTCCTTTTGGTGTGAAGACGAAAACCTCAGGAGTACCAAGATCGAATCTCAGTGCTTCCAGAAATTCTGACGGGTCTTCTGTTTCTTTCTGCCATTCATGTAATTGCCGTAACCAGAGCATCTGC
>Ga0209401_1002524_pt1 | contig 11807 bp, 13 predicted proteins | sample M_140807_MF_Meta_FD_187318 | JGI IMG/M metagenome (GOLD analysis project Ga0209401, IMG submission 187318) | Freshwater microbial communities from Lake Montjoie, Canada to study carbon cycling - M_140807_MF_MetaG (SPAdes) (version 2) | ecosystem: Environmental > Aquatic > Freshwater > Lake...
GCCCCCCCCGCACCTCAACCCGCCACCAGCCGGCAGCGCAGCACCGCCAGCGCCTCATCGGGCAGCCCCAGAAAGCGGTCCAACCAGGCTTCTCCGGTGGGCTCCACCACGGCCACCCCCACCAACACCCCCCGCCCGTCGCGATCGAGCGGCACACCCATGGCGCTATGGCGCTGCCCCTGCGCTTCACCGCTGCCCAGCCGGGTGCGCACGATCAGATCCGGAGCCCGATAAAGGCCAGCCACGGCAAACACAAACCGCGCCAGAAACTCCAGCTCCACCGCTCCGCTCTTCTGCTGCCAGCGACCCTCCAATCGTTGCGGCGCGATGGTGATCGAGAGCCCCGGCGGCAGGGGCAGCCCCAGCACCCGTGTGGTGCGCCAGGTGAGCGGCGGAATGGTGAGGCCCTCCGACACGAAAGCCAGCGGCCGCCAGCCCTCGCCATCCGGCGGCGCCAGCTGGCCGGAACCGCCGCCGCCGCGGGCGTCGTAGCGGAAGCGGGGATAGCGGCCGATCGCCAGACCGCAGCTGGCCTCCGTGGTGAGCGCAACGAGGGGCATGGAGGCCGGCCAATCACCCCGCGATTCAACCGCAGATCAGCCAGGGCAGGGCCGGAGGGAACGCACCGCTCCCATGCATCGCTCCCATGCGCTGCTCCGATCACCGATGCGATCAACCATGTGCGTCGGTCTACCCGATCCACGGGGAGCTGCCGTTGCACCGTGCCCCGAAGCCACGGATAGCCCTCGGTTTCGATGGAATGGAGCTCCTTGATTCGCCGCCCAGCCATGGATGCCGCCAGCCTGCGGGCCCTGTTCACCAAGCCCTACGGCGCCCCGGCCCCCACCCCCGAGCAGTGGCGGGCGCTCTACGCGAGCGATGTCCACTTTCAGGACCCCACCCAGGAACGCCAGGGCCTAACGGCCTACCTCGAAGCCCAGGAGGGCCTGCTGAAGCGCTGCGACGACATTTTTCTCGAGCCCGGTGCCGTGGCGATCGAAGCCAACACCGCCTTCATCGAATGGCGGATGGGCCTGAAGATCAAGGGCATCGAGTTCATCTACCCCGGCACCAGCCGCCTGCTCTTCAACGCCGAAGGCAAGATCAGCGACCACCGCGACTACTTCGACTTCGTGGGCCCCACCTTCGAACCGGTGCCGGTGGTGGGTGATTTTGTGCGCTGGCTGTATCGGCGGTTTGTGGCCTGATCGGTGTCAACGATCGCTGAATCGCGATGGGGGCAGGGGGACTTGAACCCCCACAACGTTGCCGTCTGCGGATTTTAAGTCCGCTGCGTCTACCATTCCGCCATGCCCCCAAGCCAGTTGCGGCAACGCTTTTCGAGGATTTATTTCTGCAGGATCGCATGATTTCGTGCAGACCTTGCAGACCTGTAGCCCCTTTTGCGAGCCAATCAACGCATCACCATCCTATGGAGCCACGTCCCGCCGAGTGTGTAAGTCTTGAGGAGCAGCACCGGCTAGGTCGATGCTGGCGGTTCCCTGCTCAGATCCCCTGTGGCGCCTCAGGGGCGTGGTTCGGCCACGGAACGGAACCCCATCACGCGGTAGCGGAGCAGGCCCAAGCGGCTCAACCAGGCGATGCTGCGGGTGGTAGCCGCCGCTTCGGCGGCACCGATGTCCCGGAAGAGATCCTCCACCAAGGGATAGGTGGGCAGAGTGGCGCGGGTGATGTCCTGGTCGCTCACCGGTTCAAAACCATGGCACCGGGCCAGGCGGATGTAATCCTTCCGCCCGCAGGAACAATCGATCGGGCCGTAGGTGGCGGTCATCGCCGTCGCCCCGCCGCTCTGGCTGCGGCCCAGCAGATGCAGCAGGGCCTGGAGGGCCGGAGTGGGCACGAAATCGCTCAGGGCCAGGCGCCCGCCGGGTCGCAACACCCGGGCGCATTCTCGGAAGAACTGCTCCCGGCTGGGGAAATGGAAGATGCACTCCACCGCCAGCACCACATCAAAGGTCCGATCGGCAAGGGGCATGGCGCAGGCGTCGCCGGCCTGCCAACGGATCCGATTGTCCACACGGGGAACCACCCGGCTCGAAGCCCGTTGCAGTTGGCGGGGGTCAATGTTGAGACCCAGCAGATCCATTCCACAGAGGCGCCCGTTCAGGCTGTCGATGGTGCCCCCAAACCCGCAGCCGGCATCGAGAACCGCTTCGCCATCCGCCACAGCGGCGGCATCACACACCAAACGGCAGAGCCGCTCCGCCGCCGCCGCGAAATCGGACAGGGAGCCATCGGCCCGGCGTGAATCTGGCCAGTAGCCCCAATGCACATGGCGGCCGAAGGCCTTGCAGAAACGCGCGTCGGCCGCCTCAAGCTGCTGGAGCAGGAGGTCGAAATAGGGAAGGGAAGGGGCGGCGCCCGCGGGAAGGATCACAACGGCTGGCCATCGGCCCCGAACCGAACTACAGGATGGGGCACAGACCGATCGGCGTTGCAAGACTGCCGCGCCGCCTTGCGGCATGACAGCCGGTGGATTCCCTCAGGCAAAGTGGCCCTGAATTCAGTGGGCCCAACCCGCTGCAAGGTCCATTAGTCCCGATCCGCCCTCACCCCTGCCCGTTCCGTTGGCGACAGATCCGTCCGCCCCTCCGTCCAAGCCTCCGTCCAAGCCTCCTTCCGACCTCGCGGTCCAACCGGCAGACCGGCCCGAAGAGAGAAGCCGGGACTTCGTGGCGATTCCCGCCGGCGCCCAGGGCCTGCCGACCCTGCTGCGGGTGATCGGTCCGGCCTACCTGGTGGCGGTGGGCTACATGGATCCGGGCAACTGGGCCACCGATTTGGCGGCGGGCTCCACCTACGGCTACAGCCTGCTCTGGGTGGTGGCCCTCTCGAGCCTGATGGCCGTGCTGCTTCAATCCCTCTGCTGCCGCCTGGGCATCGCCACGGGCCTGGATCTGGCTCAGGCCTGCCGCCGCCATCTGCCCCGGGGCTCGGTGATTCCCCTTTGGCTCCTCGCCGAGGTGGCCATCGTGGCCTGTGATCTAGCCGAACTGGTGGGCACCGCCCTGGCCCTGCAGCTCCTGTTCGGGCTGCCCCTGCCGGTGGGCGTCCTGCTCACGGCCTTCGACACCCTGGTACTGCTGGGGTTGCAGCGATTTGGCATCCGCCGACTTGAAGCGCTCGTGATCAGCATGGTGGCCCTAGTCGGCGCCTGCTTCGCCGTGGAGATGCTGCTGCTGCGTCCCGACATGGCCAGCGTGCTGGGCGGCCTGGTGCCGAGGGTGGATGCGCTGCGCAACGGGTCCCAGCTCTACCTGGCCGCCGGCATCTTGGGCGCCACCGTGATGCCCCACAACCTCTATCTCCATTCCTCCCTGGTGCAGACCCGGCGCTGGAGCACCGGGCCAAAGCTGCGCCAGCGGGCACTCCGCTTCGCCAATCTCGATACGGTGATCGCTCTGGCCCTGGCCTTTCTGGTCAATGCGTCAATCCTGGTGCTGGCGGCCGGCACCTTCCATGGCCTTCCCGGTGCCCCGGTCACGGATCTGAGCGAGGCCCATCGCCTGCTGAGCCCGCTTCTGGGCACCACCGCCGCCGGCCTGCTGTTCGGTATCGCCCTGTTGGCAGCGGGTCAAAGCTCCACCCTCACCGCCACCCTCGCCGGCCAGATCGTGATGGAAGGGTTTCTCCAGATTCGGTTACCCCAGTGGCAACGCAGGCTGCTCACCCGCAGCCTTGCCTTGGTGCCGGCCCTGCTCACCGTGCTGCTCCTGGGGGACCAGGCCACCGGCCAATTGCTGATCCTCAGCCAGGTGGTGCTGAGCCTGCAGCTGCCCTTCGCGGTGCTGCCCCTGGTGTGGTTCTGCAGCCGCCGCAACCTGATGGGCGACCTGCGGGCACCGAACTGGCTGCTGCTCCTGGCCTGGTTAACCGCCGCCGCCATTGTGGTGATCAATTCAGCCCTGTTGCTGAGCCTGGCGGCTTCCTGAACCGCCAACCTCCGCCGGTGCGGCAGAGGGCGGAGAGGCCCCCTGATCAGTGGCTCGGCCGGTTGGCGCGCAGGAGAAAGTAAGCCGCGGCCAGGCACACGATCACGGCACCCACGCCCAGCAGGAGTGTGGGGTCCTTGTCATGCCCCGGAGGCATCACGATCACCTTCCGCGCCACCGCGGTGAGGGCGGTGAGCAGCACCATCTCGGTGTGGATCGATTGATCCTTGAGATAGGCGGTGATGTTCTGCAGCACCTCCAGCCCGATCAGCAGCAGCAGCAGCCGATCCAGCAGCTGAATCAACCCGCCGTCCAGCCAGTTCTGCCCCGGTTGCAGCAGCGCTTGGCCGGTGGTCAGTACCAGCTGCAGGGTGCCGGCCGCCAGTACCACGATCAGCACCACCGCCAGCACCCTGGAGAGGTTCCGCTCGAACCGCTCAACCAGGGTGATGAAGTGGCGGGGTTGGGGAAGGGGAACCATGGCGACTGCCGCTGCGGCGGTGCCCCGATTCTGGTGGGGGAGTTGCTCGGCTGGGCCTGGCCGCCGTCCCGCGGTTCCAAGGTCCTGCGGTCAGCACCGTGGCCAGCCGCCGCTTGGATGGTGGATGGGCCTGGCCTTTCTGCGAAAGTGCTGACACTGGCGGCTTCAGTGCATACGGTGCAGAAAAGCTTCCGTGCCCCCATCATGGGCCAGATCGAACACGCCCTGATCACGGCGGCCTATCGGATGGCAAACGGTGCGGTTCCCTTGGAGCATCGCCAGCCGGTGGATCCCACGCTCGACTGCATGACCCAAGCGCTCCAGGAAACTTGCCGGATCTATGGATTAACAGAGGCCGACACGGCCCGGTTCCTGATGAGCTTTGCCCTGCGGGTGGGGCGCCTGAACCCAGAGATCAGCGACCGTCGCCAGCTGCGGGAGGTTGAAGCCCGCCTGATCTCCACCTGCGGGCTGATCAGCAGCCCCGGAGAAGCTCCGGGCTGACCCCGCCCTGATCGGGTGATGGGGGAGCGGGTTCGGGTGCGATCAGATCGGCCGCTCGTCGCGCATCGCCGAGCACCCGAAGCAGCATCCCCGAATCCTGGCGGAGCAGCTGGCACCAGTGGCGAAGGTAGGCGGCATGGTTGGCCGTGTCGCTGCCGATGGCCAGTCGCTCGCCGATCAGCACGGCCCCCAGCTCGGCCACCAGTTCCTCGCGGGCATAAGCCGCCGATCCGAAGACCCCGCCAAGGTCCCGGGCCAGACGACTGGGATGGCCGGTGGAATGGATCGCCTCATGGGCCCAGGTGGCCAGATGGGCGGCGGCGGCGTGGAAACTGCCGCGATCGGGAAGCTCGATGCGGTCCAGGTCGGGCCGGTAGCAGGCCCGGCCAGCCCCCTCGAGCAAGGGCACGGGCCAGGCGGCCAAGGCCGTCGTCGCAGCGGCCAACCGCTCCGATTCACCGCGGCCCAGGGCGAGGGCCTGGGCCTTGCAGGCGGCAATGCGCTCGGCCAATCCGCGGCTGGCCTTGGCATCCCCCACGAGATCCGCGGCGTTGAACACCACCATCGGGCGGAAACCGATCCCCGGCTGGGGCCTTGGGGCGGGCGTTCCGCTCACGCCATTGCCGGCCTTCGGCTCCTCACCGGCACCCAGGGCTCCGGCCGCTGCCTCTGTCCCGGCTGATTCGCGCTCCCAGCGCAGCGGACGCAGGATCATTACCCCCCGGCTGCCGCGACGGGGCGCCAGATCGAGCCGGCGGGCCTCCCCCCAGCCGCACCAGTAGGGAAAGCCTGAGCCGCGCAGATGTAGCCCCAGGGTGAGCAGCACCGGATTGCTGCCCCGGTAGGGCCTGCCGCTGACCAGGTTCACGTGCGGACCGCTCCCCTCCCGCCAGGGGCGACGCCATGGTGCCTGGCCCGCTTCCATCAGGGCGATGAGGTCGGCCACCAACCGCTCCTCGGTGCTGGCGGGGGGGCGCTGCCGCTGCGATGGCCGTGCCGTTGCGCCCGGCTGGACGCAGGGAGCGGGTGGGGGAGTGGACGTGGTAAGTGGTTGCATCGGGCTTGGGGCGCCATCTCTTGGCTGGTCCCTTGAACGGTTCCACCACCTGTCTCAGCGATGCAGAGACGACCTCGAGCGGCAGGCCTTTAAACAAGCTGCGGCGGATGCGATGCACAAGAGCGTCAGGGGGGTTTTTGATAACAACCAGGTTCGATAATCTTTGTGTTCCGATTCCATAGGCTGAAATGTCTGACGCCTTTGGGGATTACCTACACATCATCGGCAGACTCCCTCTGCTCACACCAGCCGAAGAACTTCACCTTGGTACGGTAGTACAAAAATGGCTATCCATCCCTGATGCCAATGCAGGCCTTTGCCGCCGCGGCCGCCGTGCCATGAATCGCATGGTGACAGCAAACCTACGCCTTGTTGTCTCCGTCACACGCCACTACCAGACCCGGATTCGCCATTTACAGCTTGACCCCCTCGATGTGGTGCAGGCGGGAACCCTCGGCCTGATCCGGGCGGTTGAGCGCTATTCACCCACCCGTGGCTATCGCTTCTCCACCTATGCCTACTGGTGGATCCGCCAAGCGGTCAACCGCCACCTCCATGAGCAATCCGGCGCCATTCGCCTGCCCTCCCAGGTCACCGGACTGGCGATGAAGGCCCGCTTCCTGCAGAGCTCGGAGGCGCGTGGGCTCCGGCTCTCCGAACTCGCGACACGGCTGGGGGAAACGGAGAAGCGGCTGGCCTTCGTGCTGAGGGTTACCCACGAAGCCCACGCCGTTTCCCTGGATCAGCCGGTGGGCGGCGAGGAAGGGGAGATCTGCCTGGGCGATCTGATCCCGATGCCCTCCGCCCTGCCCTCCCAGGAGGACTACGGCTGGTTGCACGGGGAGGTGCAACAGCTTGAGCCCATTGAGCAGGATGTGTTGCATCTGCGCTTTCGGGAGGATGACCCCCTCTCGCTGGCCCGCACCGCGGATTGTCTGGGGCTCACCAAGGAGAAGGTGCAGCGGCTCGAGCGCCAGGCCTTCCATAAACTCAGGCGTCGGGTGGAGCCGATGCTCGAACCTCAGCGGTTCACCACCTGCAGCGCCACCCGGTAATCCATGGCGGACCCCACGGCGGTGCCCCGGTAGCTGCCGCTCAGCGGGGCAGCCCGGCGATGGTCGGGAGCGGTGGCCAGGGTCACATGGCCATCGGCCACCGCCAGCCCCAGGCTGGGGTCATAGGCCCGCCAGCCGGCCCCCGGCAGATACACCTCGGCCCAGGCATGGAGCTCCTGTTCGGTGACTTCGGGCGGGTGGTGCATCGAGTACCCGCTCACGAAGCGGGCGGCCAGCCCCTGGCTGCGGCAGGCCGACACATAGAGCATGGCCGTATCGCGACAGGCCCCGCTGCGGCCGGCCAGGGTCTCGGCGGGCAGCAGCGGATCACCATCCGGCCGGCCCACGTGGTGAAAGCCGTGGTGGATCCCATCGGCGAGGGCCATCAGGAACGGGGCTGTGCCCCGGTCCACCCCCGCCGCCAGCTCCCCAGCCCAGGCCGCCACCCCGGCATCGATCGGCTCCCGGGCCAGGAAGGGACGCAGGGATAAGGAGGTGGCGGCGTCGTAGCGGGCCGGCAGGGCGGCGGCGGCCGGATCGGTGAGGATCCAATCGAAGGGGTTGTCCCGCAGGGTCTCCACCTCCATCGTCACGGTCAGATCGAGCCGCTCCCGCAGTTCCTCGAACCAGATCACCACGCTGGCATTGCCATCGGCATCGAGCCCATCACTGCGCCCGCTGGGAGCCTCCACCACCTGGAGGCTGTGAAGCAGCAGCCTCTGGGAGGAGTCCTGCCGGGGGGTGAGGCGAACCGTGAGAGGCTCGAGGAACACCGGCCGGTCATAGCGGTAGTGGAGGCTGTGCCGGATCCGGAAGAGCATGGGGGGCGGCAGGAGCGCACGGGCCAATCAGGATGTCAGCCCCGCTGCGGAGTGTTCCAGTCGAGAGCATCGGCCATGCTGCCAAGGAAGCCCTCCCCCACCCCGTAGACGACGGGCGGCTCAACGCCGAGATCCTCAACCAGGGGAAAGAAACGCAGCGAAAACCACTGCAGAAACAGATCGAAACTGCGGGGGGAGGGCCAGAGCTGCTGGTCCCCACACCAGAGATCGAGTTCGGCGGCGAAGATCTGCTCATGAAGGTCCCTGAGCAGGGCCAGGGCGGCGGTTTCATCGTCGTAGACCGGAATGAGATAAAGGCTCTCCTGCGCCACACCACCCTCCCGATCCTCCCGGGTCCAGAACGGACGGCTCCACTCCCGCATCAGTGGCTTCGGCGCCACGGCGAGCGCACAGCGGTTGAGCACAGCCATGGCGGGCAACAGCATCGCCCTCAAGGTAGCGATGGCAGCCGCTCACCCCGCACCGTGAAACCGCGGAATCGATGCGGCCACGGGGGGCGACTCGTCGATCAGGGCCAGGGTCACCTCGCTCGGTCAGGCTGGACCCCACACAGCCATCCGATGTGGGTAACGGCATGGGCATCACCGATGAACTGGCCAAGGAACGCAACCGCGCCGCCGCCGAGCGCACCCTGATGGCCTGGATCCGCACCAGCCTCTCGCTGATCAGCTTCGGCTTCGGCCTCGACAAAATCATCGCCGCGATCCGCAGCAACGCCAGTTCAGCTCCGGTCCATGCCCAGCTCTCGGTGCGGCTGGTGGCGGTGGCCTTCGTGCTCACGGGCATCCTGGCGATGGTGGCGGCCATGCAGCAGCATCGGCGCGTGCTCCTGAGACTGCGCCGCCAGGATTACACCTACCACGAGGAACCCTCGATCGCCCTGGCTACCGCGGTGCTGCTCACCCTGATCGGCCTGATGGCCCTGGGTCTGCTGGTGGCGGGAGCCATGGTGTCCTGATTGAAGCAAGCAGCGGTGCCGCTGTTCAGCCTGGCGTGCTCCGGTGGCTAAGGGTGTCCCGCGGCAATTCGCCGAACAGCTTGCAATAGTCGCGGGCGAAGTGGCCGCCGTTGAGAAAGCCCCACTCCGCGGCAATCGATCCGATCCGCAGCTGCTCCGGATCTGCTTCTAGCAGGAGCCGGCGTACGCCGTGGAGGCGGTGGAGCTTGAGGTAGGCCATCGGTCCCATGCCGAGGTGGTCGCGGAAGCCCTGGATCAGGCTGCGGCGGCTGGCATGGGCCTGAAAGCAGAGTTCGGCCAGGGTGATCGGCTGCTGGGAGTGTTCATGCAGCCAGCGCTGGGAAGCCTTCACGATCTCGATGCGCGCCGGGGGACGCGGCAGCCGACCGACCTGATCGGCGCCATGGATCAGGGCCTCGAGGAGGAGGGGCAACAGGTCCTCCAGGATCAGCCGTTGGCTGGATGGCTGCTGCAGGCTCCCGGGATCGTTCGCCACCAGGGCAAAGATCTGACGCAGATAGGCACGCAGGCCCTCGCAGCGAAGGGAATCAAGCGGCAGCACATTGGGGCGACAGGCCTCCTGAAGATCGAAGCCTCCACAACCCAGCTGATCGGCCCAGTTGCTCAGCGTCTCACGCGGAATCACCACCAGGCCCAGCACCACCTCCTTGGGGAGCGTGAGGTGCACCTCCCGATCGCTGTCCAGACCGAACAAACAGGATCCTGGGAGGGACGTGCCATGGGCCCGCAGTGGCGGACGAACCCCGGAAGGCTCCAGGTCGAGGCTAAGGGTGAGCTCACCCAGCGGCTTGGGCCCCCAGCTGTGGATGCGACGGTCGATGCGCAGCCGCAACAACCGCAGCGGGCCGATCCTGATCGCCACAACGCTGCCGCCAAGATTGCCGTTATCGAGCTGGAGCAGCTGCAGCGGCAGAGCCAGGCGCTTGACCACAGCCTCCATCTCCTCCAAGCCCGACCAGCTCTGCTGGGCCCAGAAGGCAGCTTCAGATTCTCCGGGAAGAGAAGCCATGGCCTTGGTCACCAACACGCGCCATGCATCGAAGGTGTGCGTTTTTTGAGTAAGGCGATCGGCATCACCGCTTCACAATGACAGGAGTTTGCGTCGATGGTCCAGCTGCTGGCAACATCAACCCACTCCGGCGGATTCGCCGGAGGGCCGAACAGGCTGATCCCCACCATTCTCTCCCTTCTCTCTCCCTTCGTTCCCCAGCCCAGCCATGACGGCATCGCTGACCCAGCAACAGCCATCAAGCTCCTGGTCGATCGGTCCCTACTGGTTGGATGCCGACGGCCATCTCTCCCTGGGAACATCGGCCGTACCCCTCTCTCCGCTGCAGAGGCGCCTGCTGCTCTCCCTGGTGCGCCACGCCGGCCAGGTGCTGGAGAAGGAAACCCTGCTTCAGGAAGTGTGGGGCCACACCCAGGTCAGTGACGTGAGCCTGGCGCGCGCCGTGCATGGCCTGCGCCGCATCCTCGATAGCGGCCCGCTCGGGTCCCGGGTGATCCACACGATTTATGGAAGCGGCTACCGCTTCGATGGGCCGGTGAGTCAGATCAGCCCGAGGGCAACCCCCGGCTCTGGCCCAGAAACCACCGGTTTCCCTTCAGCCCAGTCCCTGGGGCACTTCGTGGAAGGACTGGTGCAGATACGCCAGCGGGATCCCACGCAACTGCCGAACGCGGCCGAGCATTTCCGCCGCTGCCTCAGCAGCACCCCGGGTTTCGCACCAGCCCAGCTCCAGCTGGCAGCCACCCTGCTGACCCAATATCAGTGGGGCCAGGCTTCCGCCGCTGCGATCGATGCTGAGCTGGAGAGCCTGCTGCGGCAGGCGGAGGTCTCGGGCTCTGTCCCCGAGCAGGCCCTGGCCCTGCGGGTGGAGGTTCTCACCCTGCTCCACTGGCAACCACAGCTGGCGGAGGAGAGTTTTGCCGCCTGGCTGCCCCAGCAGCTTCCCCCTGGCCCCGCTTGCCATGGCTGGGTGCGGCACCTGCTCGCCACCGGTCGGCCGGAAGAGGCCCTGGCTCTGGTAGAGCGGGAACTCAGCGATGACAACCCCTCGGGCTGGTTCCTGGCCGGTCTGATCCAGCTCCAGATGGGTCGCCTGGATGGGGCCATCACCACGCTGCGCAGGCCGTTGCGGCTCGATTCCACCCTCACGGCCCCCCGTTGGCTGCTAGCCCTCAGCCTCGCTCAGGCCAACCGCAGCAAGGAAGCACTGCAGGAGCTGGCCCAGTGCCGCCTGGCGGAACCCCAGCCGCACAGCCTCCAGGCGGCTTCGGCCCTCGTCCTGGCTCTCTGCGGCGAGGGCGAGCGGGCGGCCGACATGCTGAGTGCTGCCCTGCACCATGGGGGGGGGCGGGAGCCGTTGGCGATGGCCACCTTGTGGGGGCTGGTGGCCGTGAGCCTGGGCGAAGATGGGGTGGCGGCGCGCCTGCTTGAGCAGGCCGTTCAGGAACGCTGCGGCTCGGCCCCCTTTGTCTGGCATTGGAGCGGCCTGGATCGCCTGGGCGATAGCGCCGCCCTTCGCGCCTTCAGGGAGCGGATGGCCCTGCAGTTCCATCGCCAGGCCCCAGCCCCCTCACCGACCAAGGCGAACGAGGGGGTCTAGGCAGCCTGAGGTCGCATGCCGGAATTGCTGCACTTTCTGAGTGTTCAGCAGGCCAGGCCATGCTCAAGATGGTCTGGTGCGTATTCATCCAGACCATGCCCAACGGCCAACCCAACATCTTGATCCTCTGGGGCGATGACATCGGCCAGAGCAATCTGAGCTGCTACAGCCACGGGCTGATGGGGTATCAGACCCCCAACATCGACCGCGTCGCCAAGGAAGGCGCCAAGTTCATCCACTACTACGCCGAGCAAAGCTGCACCGCCGGTCGCGCTGCCTTTATGAGCGGCCAAAGCGTGGTGCGTACCGGCCTCAGCAAGGTGGGGC
>Ga0209401_1002525_pt1 | contig 11806 bp, 10 predicted proteins | sample M_140807_MF_Meta_FD_187318 | JGI IMG/M metagenome (GOLD analysis project Ga0209401, IMG submission 187318) | Freshwater microbial communities from Lake Montjoie, Canada to study carbon cycling - M_140807_MF_MetaG (SPAdes) (version 2) | ecosystem: Environmental > Aquatic > Freshwater > Lake...
AATTTCCTGCTAAAACTTTTAATCAACTTTGGAAGGAAGGGCATAAGAAATAAAATTATATTTTATATGTAGAATGTAATTTCAACTACATTATTACATGCCATCTGCATCGGAAATTGCTTCCACCGGATCTTTCTGATTTTTTAAACTTCTATTGACTAGGTATACACCAATAAGGGTGCAGATAGTACCCACTATGCTGGTAAAACTCATTTCCTCATTCAAGAGTAAGGAGCCAACCCAGATAGCAACAATGGGGTTTATATAGGCATATAAAGAAGCAATAGCAGGATGTAAATGTTTCATGCTATAGATAAATGAAATAAAGGCAAAGACCGAACCCCCAATGACCATATAAATAATTACACCCCAAGAAATAGCGGGTATTTCATGTAGTGCAATATAGTCGCCCGTATACAAAGTAAATAAACCCATGGTGACAGCACTGATTAGCATTTGCCATCCAATGGAATAATACGCATTCATATCAATTTTATTTCTTGCTATAATAATGGAACCTACACTCCAAGTAATCATGGCAAAGAAGGATAAACCCACACCTAATGCATAATTTGTTCCGTGCACCAATAAACTATCCTTAAAAAATATAAAGACAATACCTAGAAGACCTAGTAGAAGGCCAATCATTGTTTGCGTTGTAATTTTTATGGCCTTAAAATAAAATCTTTCAATGAGTACTACCGATAAAGGATACAATGCTGCAATTAAGGCCGCAAGCCCACTGGAAATAAATTGTAAGCCATAAGTGGCAATGCCATTAGAGGATACAAACATCAAAAAAGCCATGGGAATTAACCAAAGAAATTGTTTGAAAGAGGGAAAGCCTTCTCCTCTTAATAAAAAAAAGCCCACATAAATACTGCCTCCTAAAAACTGACGAATACTGGCTAGTTCAAAAGCGGGCATATGTGATACCCCCATTTTACTTGCCACCCAAGTGGTTCCCCAAACTATACTCGTAACGCCTAAGGCTAAATATGCTTTTTTTTGATTAGCCATTGAGCTTCGCTTAATGCTTGAAATGTCTTTGTTCTGTCATTACCATGGCAAGTCCATTAGCCATACAATAAGCAACACTGTCTTTATCTCTCACCGAGCCTCCTGGCTGAATATAAGCTTCAATTCCTTCTTCATGTGCAATTCTTACGCAATCATCAAAAGGGAAAAAAGCATCTGAAGCGAGGCTAGCCCCTTTCAAATCAAATTTAAATTGCTTGGCTTTTTCAATGGCATGTCGAAGGGCATCCACTCTACTAGTTTGACCACAACCCTTACCTACTAATTGATTGTTTTTAATTAAAGCAATGGCATTGCTTTTTAAATGCTTGCAAATAATATTTCCAAAAATTAAATCTTCTTTTTCTTTTTCATTACTAGGTCTTGCGCCTACTTCTTCCCATTTGCTATAATTACCATTGTCTAATCCTTGTTCTAAGATGCCATTTAGGATTGATTTTTTTTGTGTGGGGTTAAAGCTTACCTCATTTTTCAATTCTAATAGAATTCTATTTTTCTTAGCTGATAAAATAACTAAAGCAGCAGGATCAAATCCTGGAGCAATTAATACTTCAAAAAATATTTCTTGAATGGCTTCAGCAGTGTCTACATCAATAGTGGCATTGGTAACAAGTACGCCACCAAAAGCACTTTCAGGGTCACCTGCTAAGGCTGCCTGCCAACTTTCAAAAACAGTATTTCTCTTCGCCACACCGCATACATTGGTATGTTTGATAATGGCGAAACTTGTTAAGGGGAGGTCTGCTATTAAAGCAATGGCTGCATCTACATCTACTAAATTATTATAAGATAATTCCTTGCCATGTAATTGCGTAAACCAATTTTCTAAGTTGCCATAAAAAGTAGCTACCTGATGTGGGTTCTCTCCATATCTTAAAACCTTACCGCTAGCCGGGTTAAAATAATTGCTAATGGCTACATCATAATGCATCACTACTTCAAAAGCCTTAGCCGCAAAGGATTTTCTTTGCTCTAGGGTAGTGGTTCCTTTTTGGTCAATAAGTATTTGGTTCAATTTTGAATAATCGTCTTTAGCAGCAATGACTACTAAATCCCTAAAATTCTTACCAGCTGCTCTAATCATAGAAGGCCCACCAATATCAATTTTTTCTATGATTAATTTTTCTTCGTCGGTATTTTTTAATGTTTCTTCAAAAGGGTATAAGTCTACAATGACTAAATCCAAAGTAGGTATTTTATACTGCTCCATTTCTTTGAGGTCTTGCTCTTCATATCTTCTGCCTAAAATACCCCCAAAAATAGAAGGATGTAATGTTTTTACTCTTCCTCCTAAAATAGAAGGATACCCAGTTACGGTTTCTACTCCTATACAAGGAATGCCTAATTCTTCGATGAATTGTTGAGTACCACCGGTAGAATAAATAGTAATATTTAAGGCGTGTAAGGTTTTAGCAAGTGGGGCTAAACCATCTTTGTAAAAAACTGAAATTAAGGCTGATTGTATTTTCTTTTCCATAAGTAAAGGTAAGCCCTTCTTATTTTTTACCTCCTTTTGCTTTTCCACAAAAATTAGACTAGACTGAATAACTTTATAATGAAATAGCAGCAAAATAGGCCCATTAAATACAATAACCAATAAACGCGTTTTGTATATAGCCATGCATAAATTACCAGTAGTGCTAAGTAAAACAAAATCACTTGTTCTATTCCAAATGAAATGAATAAGGGACGATTCATTGGCAGGCCCTCTAAATGGCGAATGGCTTTATTCATTCCTATTATATATTTTTCAATTATTTGTCCCATTAATTTTGGAAGTCCCATACTATTGGGGGTAATGACTAATAGGGCTAATGCATACAAAAGAACGGTACTTAAGGGTACCATCATAAAATTGCTAATGAGTACCATGGAAGCTAGTTCATGAAAGTAATAAAGTAAAATAGGCAGGGTAGTTAATTGGGCCGCTATACTAATGCATAAATTACTCCATAAAAAAACTAAGATAGGATTGTCCATGGGCATCATTTTATTCAATAAAGGGTAGAATAAATGAATACCTAGTACAGCAGCATAAGATAGTTGCAAACCCATATTTTCTAGATTTTTTATATCAAACAAAAGAAAAATTAAAATACCTCCTGCTATCACATTTAAAGTAAAAGTACTAGCCCCTCTAAATTTGCCTATATAGTAAATGCTAAAAAACAGGGCGGCTCTTACAATAGAAGGGCTTGCGAAAGCCATGAGGGTGTAGGTCCAAACACTGGCTAGTACAATGAATAACTCCACTGCCATCCATAATTTTTTTCGAGGCAGCCATCTAGTAACGCGTAAAATATTTTTAAAAATAATTTCAAGATGCATACCACTAATGGCCACTATATGTATGATGCCTAATTGTTTGTAGGTATTTAAAAGTTCCTTATTAGCATCGGTCTTGACACCTAATAACAAGGATTTTGCAAATGCATTGGCCTGCGGGGAAAGAAGGGTAATATTTATTTTTTCAATCACCGCATTTCTACAATGGGCAATAAATGCTTCAGGATAGGGAATTTGAAATAATTTTTTTTCTTTGGTTAGAAAAAATAATAAAATTCCCCAGCTAAATAGTATACCGTATACGGTAAGACCTTCAATATATTTTGATAAGGAAAAAGTAGGAGCATAACTCGTAGCTTGGGTACTTATATAAATAGTTGAACGAGTAATAATGAATTGCAAAAGCACCAGTGAAAACAATAATAAATAAATAGCCTGACGAATGCTTAATTGGAGTAGCTCTTGTACAAATATTTTGGCAAAAACAATTCCAGCTAAAAGAATGATTGAAATAAATAATAGGGGATGGGCGGCTCTGAAATGCTTAGGCGTTTTTTCCATCAAGCATACTAAATCATTTTTTCAATACTTTAGATGCGGTAAATACCTTTTTTTGTAAGTATGCGGAGCATAGGTAACACTAAGTCCCTATTAAAAAAATAACTAATTTTTTATGTAGCTCTGGCAATTTTGATTTCCAGTCTGCCATGGTAGCAGTTACAATAGATTCAGTAGGTCCTGTAATATCCACGCCAATACATAGTTTTGTTTGGGGCTTGCAAGTACTTAAAATAGTTTCTAGTAATTGATTGTTACGATAAGGTGTTTCAATAAATAACTGTGTGCAATTTCTTTGAATGGCATCGGCCTCTAATGCTTGAATTTTTTTCTTTCTTTCTGATACATCAATAGGTAAATAGCCATGAAACTGAAATAAATTACCATTCATGCCACTGGCCATTAAGGAAAGCAGAATAGAAGAAGGTCCTGAATAAGGCTTAATGGAAACACCCATTTCTTGAGCAGTGGCTACCAGTATTTGCCCAGGGTCGGCAATACCTGCGCAACCTGCTTCGGAAATAATACCAATATTTTTTCCTTGCTTTAATAAATCCTTAAAGGCCTTTATTTGCTCGGCCTCCACTTTATGAATGGGATACCAACTATAATTATCAATCACCATTTCCTTCCATAACTTTTTGAAAAAGCGCCTTGCTGTTTTTTCTTCTTCTACAAAAAAGGCATCACATTGCTGAATCCATTTTACTATATCAGTAGGCAAGGCTTCCCAACCTTCTTCGTGTAAAATCATGGGTAGTAAAAATACTTTTCCTTGGCTCATAGTTCTTTGTCTTTAAGTTCTTGGGTATTTAATTGTGCTGCTATAAGTGAATAAAAAGGCGCAGTGATCCAACCTATAATAGGAAGTAAGTGCATCATATAAAATAGTAGTCCGTTACCAATGGGCAAGCCTTTGTGGTTATTCACATAGCTAGCTGTGGCTAATTTATTTTGTTTTTCTGTAGCCAATCCATAATCAAGCATAGCATAGCCAAAGAAATAACATTCTAAAATGATAGTGAAAAAGGGTGTGAACCAGCCTACAACAGGTAAAGTACAAATAATGACTATGGGAATGAGGTACACGGTTTGCCATAATAAATTAGTGACATTTAATAACCAAGCCCTTACTACCAATTTTTGATAATTAAACCAATTGAATACAAAGGCTTCTTTTTTATTGATGGCTTCGATGCGTAAATGAAAATAAGAGAAGTAAGGGGCAAATAAAAACAAAAATAAATATTTGAATAAAGCGAAATAAAATAAAAGTAGGGTAAAGGACAGCCAAAAACTACCCATGGTAATAAAAAAGCCAATTAAATCACTACTTAAATTGTCAACCCAAGATTTTAATCCAGTTCTTAAGATGATCCATTCAATAAATATACTTGAATACTGACTAAAATAGTTCATGCCCAGTAAAAACAAATACGCATAAATAATACCGGGTATAATCATCCACTTCCACAACTTATGTTGTAGAATAAAGCGGTGTGCTGTAAAATAGGCACGAATAGCTAAAATGAGTTCTTTAAGCAATGGGTATGATTTTAGGATTGCATTTTAGTACCGTAAGCAAGATCGCCTGCATCACCTAAGCCAGGTATAATATAGCTTTTATCGTTCAGGGTATTGTCAATATCTCCACACCAAATAGGAATCTCTTGTCCCAGTGCTGCTTGCACCTTTTCAATACCTTCTTTACTAGCAATTGCTACTAAAATATGTATTTCCTTAGGTTTATAAATTTTAGTCAATGCTTGAATGGTTTGAATTAATGAAGCACCAGTGGCCAGCATAGGATCGGAAACAATAACAATACGATTATTTAAATCAGGACAGCTTAAATATTCAATATTTATTTCAAAACTTCCATTATCATGGTGTTTGCGATAGGCTGATATAAAAGCATTATCGGCTTTATCAAAATAGTTTAACATGCCTTGGTGTAAGGGTAGTCCTGCTCTTAATATAGTAGCTAGTACAGGTTGTTCATCTAAAACTTTTGATGGATGGGTGCCCAAGGGTGTGGTAGTAGCTTGAATTTTGTATGGCATCTGCTTACTCATTTCATAAGCAGCTACTTCACCAATTCTTTCCAGGTTTCTTCTAAAACGCATTCTGTCATTTTGAATAGTTACATCTCTTAATTCAGCAATCCAATTGCTGATTAAACTATGTTTTTCGCTTAAATGATGTACCATGGCGTCTAATTTTTTTCAAATCTATGTTTCTTCTTTCCCAATTTAAAATAATTTAAACTGATCTCCATCAAAAAGACCTTTATCGCTCAATTTAAGATGAGGAATCACTAGTAAGGCCATAAAACTAAGCGTCATAAAAGGAGAGTCAAGCTTAGAACCTAATCCCTTAGCCATTAAGTCAATAGCAGTATAGTCTTTAGCTACTTTATAAGGGTCTTCCAAGCTCATTAGCCCTGCTACAGGAAGCCCTAAGACTTTATTGGCATTATTATTCACGCAACTAATACCTCCTTGTTCTTGAATTACTAAATTAATAGCACGCACGATATCGGCATCAGATACACCCACCGCTATTATATTATGACTATCGTGCGCAACTGTGGAGGCGATTGCTCCATTTTTAAAAGCGAAGTTTTTGATAAAAGCTATTTTGGGTGGAGCTGCATAATATCTATTATAGACCACCATTTTTAAAATATCTGATTCAGTATCGGATACAATTTTATCTTCTTTCAAATTGGGGCTTAGCCATAATTTATTGGTGATAAGCTGGCCACTGATGGCTTCAATAACTGCGATCTTTTCATTGTCTTGTGGGTATTCATTCAAACTAATTTGAATATCCTTTTCTTGTATAGCAGCTGCATTAAATTTATTAATGGGATTCTCTTTTATTTCTTTAATAAAAGATTTTCCATTCTCTGCAACTAAGTTCCCCTTTATATAGGTTTGCTTTACTTTAAAAGAAATAAGATCTTCCACCACCATAAAATTAGCGCCATCGCCCACTCGCATTTTTCCAGTAGGTAATTTATAATGGTCCACAGGGTTAATACAAGCTGCTCTTAAAACAAGTAGGGGGTCAATACCCTTTGCGACTGCGCGTGCACATAAACTATTGATATGTCCTTCTAATAAACTATCGGGGTGTTTATCATCGCTACAAAGCATGATCATAGAAGGATGGTCTTCAATTAATTCGTACAAGGCCTCAAAATTTTTAGCAGCACTGCCTTCTCTAATTAAAATTTTCATTCCATGCTCTAATTTATCTAAGGCTTCTTCAAGGGTAAAACATTCATGGTCGGTGCTAATACCTGCTTCAATATATTTTTTAGCTTCCTCCCCTCTAAGACCTGGTGCATGCCCATCCACTGGTTTACCCATTTTATGTGCAGCAGCAATTTTTTTCATTACTTCTTCCTCTTTAAATAAGACGCCAGGAAAATTCATCATCTCACTTAAGTAATAAATATCGGGGTTGGCTAATAAGCTACTTACTTGATCGCTATTGATAACAGCGCCTGCAGTTTCAAAAATAGTGGCAGGTACACAGCTAGGCGCCCCAAAGAAAAAATGAAAAGGTACTTTTTTACCATTATCAATCATATACTGAACACCCTCCATACCGCATACATTGGCAATCTCATGCGGGTCGCTAATGGTACCAATCGTGCCATGGGTAACTGCTAAACGTGCAAAGGAACTTGGAATAAGCATACTACTTTCGATATGTACATGGGCGTCTATAAAGCCTGGCAATAAATACGGCAAAGGGGCTTCTAATGTATATTCAATGGACTCAATAGAGTGAATAATTCCATCTTCTACTCTAATAGTAGCAGGGTAGATTTGCTTTTTAAGTATATCTACATATTGACCTGAAATGGAAAAGGAATTACCCATACGTTTAATTTGCTATCACAAATTAAACCAATAATTGAACTTAAAGATAAGGGCCCTGTTTTTATTTTTAAGCATAGGGTCGGTAAAATAGTTGTCGGTGTATACCAAGAAAAAATCACTCATTGGTTTGTACCTATATTGCAAACGGCTATTAATATTGAAATTATTAGTTTGCGTGTTAAATTGTACAAATGTGGTCCAGAATAACTTAGTATTAAAATTGTATTCTAGTTTAGGAGCAATTAAAATCAAATTATTATTGCCATACATTTTGGGCAATTGGATTTTATCAATTTCTCCATTCAATGAAAATGTTAAATGAGGTTGATTTCTCCACATAATGCCAGCTCCAATACCGGTAATACTACCATTGTAGTATTGTCCTAAAGTGATCATGGTGTTCCAGCTAAGCAATTTACGCATGTCAGAATAGTACATCAAATTGAATTGGCCATATTTATAAGTTCCTGAAGGTAAGGGAATACCATCACCTGGTTGGGTGGGGTATAATAAATTAAGGTTTGTGTTAGTCAATTTAAATGACAAGCCAGAACTGTTTCTGAAGTCTGTCTTTACATTAAAGGAGGTCACATTTTCACTGAAGCTGTTATTTGCATTGAATACGACGAAATTTTCAAGCGAAACTTCTATTCTGCCAATTTTTCCTTTGTTAAAAAATATCCTTTTGTTGATGTTTGCGTATACATCTTTATAGCCTACTCTAATAGTAGTATCTCTTAAAGCATCATAATTATCAATTCTTTGGACATAACCCATGTCTGTATAATAATTTTTGTCTACGTTGCCCATTTGACCAAAAAAACGCCAGTTGTTAATAGTCCTAGATACGGAAGCTTCAAAAAAAGCATCATTACTATTAATGGTAGGCTTGATGGATTGATGGTAACTAAAATCTGCATTTTTAGTCCCCTCGTTATTGGCTAATGATATACTTATACCTGCATTTCTACCATATCGATCCATTGGATTTTTTCTAAGCGACTCGGCTGAAATAAAATTTTCTCTATTTAAAAAATAAGTTTTGATTAAAGACCTTTGCCAAAATCTTTTTTGAATGGTAAATGCTGAAAAGTTTTCGGGTGAATAACTTCCTTTGGCTCCAGTTTGCATATTCATCATTCCAATTCTAGTACTTGCATTTAAGTTACCAGAAACCCTTGCCCCTAATAATATAGGAATGGAATTCCCCTGTTTATCTAGACCAATGGTTCTAGAATAAAAAGGACTAATGAAGTAATTTCCTAAGTTGGAAAATAAGTCACCATTCTCTAAAAAAAAGGCTCTTTTTTCTGGTAAAAAAATATTGAATCTTGTTAAATTAGTTACTTGTTGATCTACTTCTACTTGAGAAAAATCAGGGTTCACAGTCACATCTAAATTCAAAGAAGAATTCAAAGTCATTTTGGCATCAAAGCCAAGATTACCATTGCTTTGAAGTGATTTTTTATTTTCATCATCAGTGGTAGCATTTCCAGTGATGTAGGGAAGTAAAATTTTGTTTAGACTTGTCTTAGGCGGAGAGCTAGGCCAATTCAAAACACCCATATAGCCTAAATCATAAGATTTAAAAATGGGAGGTACTCTTGTCCAGCAACTGTATTCATTACTTTGCAAATCCCCCCTTAAAAAATTAATACCCCAAAATTGTTGCTTGTTATTATACCTTAACGATTTTAAAGGAATGGCAATTTCTCCAATCCAATAACCTGCATACATTTTGGTGGCAGAATTCCACTTGGTATCCCAACTATAGGCAAGTTTATTATCAGTTTCAGTGGTGAGTTCATCTTCAGATTGAACATTTTTAGAAGTTAGTGTGAAAATATAACCATTTGTTTTTTGACCTGATGGATCCAATGTAATAGCCACTCCGTCAGATCCTTCATAACCCACATCTCTTTTTAAACTTTTTATAATTTGTTCGTCTTTGGCAAATACTTTAAAGGCGAAGTAAATATTTTTATCATCATAGGTCATCAGTACTTCTGTTGGTTGCTTTGGAGCTCCTATATTATTAGGATATTTTTTTATAAAATCTTTAGCAAGTACTGCTGTTTTCCAAACTGGTTCATTTAAAATTCCATCTAGTACAATGGGGTAGGTGGTGGGTTGAATATTTAACTGAAATTCTTTTTGGAATGCTGAAATATTTTGAGCTTGAAGAGGGTAGCTGTTGAAAAACACTAAACCTAAAAGCAAACAAAGCGTTCTGTAAGACTTAGATAAAATAGAATGGTTCAGTTGTCGATTTTGCATTAGGGTGCAAATATCTAACATGTAATTAAAACAGCCTTAATTACATGCATTAAATCTTAAATAAAAAGGATAAACGGGCTATTCTTTATCAAATAAATCGGGCCTGCGGTCTTTTGTACGCAAAATGGCCTGTTCCTGCCTCCAGAAATCTACCTTTTTAGGGTCACCTTGTAGCAATACTTCTGGAACAGTTAATCCACGAAAGTCTGCTGGCCTAGAAAATACGGGTGGGGCTAATAAATTATCCTGAAAAGAATCGGTTAATGCAGAAGTTTCATCGTTTAATACACCGGGAATAAGTCTTCCAATGGCATCTACAACCACAGCAGCTGCTAATTCTCCTCCACTTAATACGTAATCGCCAATGGATATTTCTTTGGTAACATATAAGTCTCGAATTCTTTGATCAATTCCTTTATAGTGACCACAAATAATTAAAATTCTATTTTGTAAAGAAAGGGTATTGGCCTTTTTTTGATCAAAACGCGCTCCGTCCGGTGTCATAAAAATAATTTCATCAAACTTTCCCGCTTCTTGTAATTGGTCAATGGCGTTTGCCAGTGGTTCACAAACCATTACCATGCCAGCACCTCCACCATATTGGTAGTCGTCCACTTGGCCATGTTTATTAATAGCCCAGTCTCTGAGGTTATGCAATTTTATATGGAGCAAACCTTTTTCCTGCGCCCTTTTCATCATACTATGTTCGAATGGGCTGGCTAATAATTCCGGAAGTACTGTTAAAATTTCAATGGTCATATGGTAAAGATAAAAGAATCCTACGGAATTTGTTTAATCTAGTAATTCACCTAAATCGCGTCTGTCTTTTTTAGTAGGCCTTCCTATTTTACTCAAACGCTTACCGGTTTGAAAAGTAGCCGCTACCTGTCTTACTCTTTCTAATTCTTCAACAGGGGTAAGGTCTTCATAATATTTGATGGCTTCTGCATAGGCCAATCTTCCTTCTAATACTTGGGTTACTCTAATGACCCAATTTTTATGTTCTGTTCTTGCTTCGTATTCATCGCCCACTACTACATTGCGCGAAGCTTTGACTGGCTCGCCTTTTATTTTAACGCGTCCTTTATCAATGGCTTCGGTGGCCTGAGACCTTGTTTTAAAAATACGGATAGACCATAAGTATTTATCTAGTCGTACTTTTTTCTTTTCCGTTTTAATGATATCAGCATTCATGCTTAGTCTTGTTTTTCAGCAAAAAATTGATGGAAGTAAGGAATGGTTTCAATGCCTTTGTAAAAATTGACAATATCATATTTTTCATTCGGGCTATGTAAGTTATCGCTATCTAATCCAAATCCCATAAATACAATCTTCACGCCTAATTCTTTTTCAAACAAAGAACAAATAGGAATGCTTCCACCACCACGAACGGGAATAGGTTCTTTGCCAAAAGTAGTGGCAATCGCTTTTGCGGCACTTTTATATTCGTGAGAATCAATGGGTGTGATATAAGGCTCGCCTCCATGATGTTCAAATGCGTTCACCGTAATATTTGCAGGTGCAATTTTTTTAAAGTGTGCAAGTACCATGGCCGTAATTTTTTCTGCAGACTGATTGGGTACTAAGCGGCAAGATATTTTTGCAAAAGCTTTAGAAGGTAAAACCGTTTTTGCACCTTCGCCTATATAACCTCCCCAAATTCCATTCACTTCTAAGGTTGGGCGTATACCTGTTCTTTCATTGGTGCTGTACCCTTTTTCACCCCAAACATTTTGTATACCTAAGTCGGC
>Ga0209401_1002532_pt1 | contig 11785 bp, 12 predicted proteins | sample M_140807_MF_Meta_FD_187318 | JGI IMG/M metagenome (GOLD analysis project Ga0209401, IMG submission 187318) | Freshwater microbial communities from Lake Montjoie, Canada to study carbon cycling - M_140807_MF_MetaG (SPAdes) (version 2) | ecosystem: Environmental > Aquatic > Freshwater > Lake...
CTTCCTGGCCGGCGGCGAAGGGCCAACCGGCTAAGCCCTGGTGAGGTGTTACGGAGTGGCCCGCCAGGCGGCCTCAAAGCCCTGAACCGCCAGCAGCACCTGGCTACAGGCCACCGCTCGTCGGCCGCCGGAGCCGCCGAGCAGCAGGGCGGTGGCCTCGTCATCCTCGAACAGGCCCCATTCCGCCGCCTCCAGGTTGCGGCCGGCGGTGGCCAGGGGATCCCCATCGCCCTGGGCACCGATTCCCCGACGGGGCGGGGGGGTGGGCCAGCAGCCGGCCCATTGCTCCAGCCGATCAGCCGCCGCCTCCAGCAGGTCCGCTTCGGCCCCGATCAGATGGGCCAAAGACCCATGGCGCTGGGGCAGTGGCGGCAGGCGCAACAAGGTTCGGTAGCAGGCGATCAGCTCGCTCCACAGTTGCTCCTGGCGGTCCCAGAGGCGCGCCAGCCGCTCTCCCAGCCGGTCGTTGCCAAGCTCCTCCATCGCATCGGCCCGCTGGTTTTGGTGCTCAAGGATCAGAGCCAGCAGGTGCTGGCGCCGCTCCAGGCCGCCGGCACCGCGCACACCGTCGCCTTGGCGCAACAGGGAGGCCTGTTCCCGAAGGCTGCTGGCGAATTCGCGGTAGAGCTGCACCGAGAGAGCCTGCCGGCGGTCGATGGCGCGGCTGGGCCAAAACCAGCGGATCGCCGCCCAGGCCATCAGCACACCGAGCAGGGTGAGCAGGAGCCGGATCGGCACCCAGCTGGTGATCTCGCCGGAATGGGCTGTCCAACCGATCGCCACCACCAGGCCCGCCACCTTGTAGCCGCTATGGAGCCCGAGCGAGCCACCGAACAGGCGGGTGGCGGCCAGGGCGAGGCCTACGCCGATCGGCATGGGCAGGATCGGGCTGAGGGTGGGGTACAGCACCAGCAGAATCACTCCCCCCATCAGGGTGCCCAGCATGCGCTGGATGCCCAGGGTGCGGCTGGCCCCCACCGTGCCGCCGAGCACCGCCGCCACCGCCAGCGGTCCGTAGACGGGATCGGGCAACCCCAGGGTGATCCCCAGGCCGGCCGAGAGTCCGGCGGTGAGGGCCAGCCGCAGCTCGGCCCGGGTGATCAGCGGTGGATCGGAGCGGTTCAAGCGGTGCCATCCCGCCGGCCGGCCAGGGCCAGGCTGTGGAGGCTGCGCACCAGGCGCTGAAGCTCATCCTCGAAGGCCAGCAGCAGCAGGGGTTGGAGCTGCAAGCCCGCGGCCAGGCGCACCAGGCTCTGCCGCTTGGGCAGGGCGGGAACCGCATCGGCGCCGCCGCTGCCCAGCAGTGCCGGCAGCTCCTCCAGCCAAGGGGTGTTGACGCTGGCGAAGGCCCCGGCGGGCAACAGCCCGGCCAGCCGCTCGAGTTGGAGGCTGTGGTGGTGGATCCGCTCCCAGAGCAGCTGGCGTTGCCGCCAGTGCTGCCGGTGGCCTCGGCCGCCAGGAGCACTGCGCAGCTCATCGGCCACCAGCTGGGCGAGGCGCAGGTTGAGCCGGCTGCCGATCAGCGGAACCGATGGTCGCTCGCTGGCCGGGGCCGCGTCCTTCAGCCTCCGGCGGATCGCCTCCAACCTGGGGGTGATGGTGCTCCGCAGCTGGGCATCAACCCGGCTGATCTCCGCCAGCAGGTCCACGGGCCAGAAGAGGAAACTCACCACCAGCACCGCCCCGATGCCGATCAGGGTGTCGAGGATGCGGCCGCCCACATAGGCCCAGTCCAGCCGGGAGTAGCGCTCGATCAGAAACAGCATCGAGCACACCAGCATCCCCAGCGAGCGGCTGGATTGCCAGCCCAACCACCGCAATAGGGGCACCACCAGCGCCAGGCTCACGGTGAGGCCGATCCAGCCGCTCAGCACCATGTGCACCAGGCCGCCGACCACCCCGCCGGTGAGCGTGCCGAACACCCGGGTGCGGGAGGCCGCCAGCACCCGGGTGTCGGTTTCGTCCATGCACATCACCACGGCCACCAGGGGATACCAGGCGAACGCCACGTCCTTGCTGTTCATGGCCAGGGTGCCGGCCAGGGCCGCCGCCAGTCCGTACTTCAGCGCGGTACGCAGAACCGAAGGGGTGAGCATGGGCCGAGGGGGTCCAGAAGGAATTCAGGGCGCCGTTGGCGTCCCTTGGGCGGGGTGGGCGATGGGGGAGCTCGCGGGTGCTCCGGCGGCCGGGGACAGGGGGCCTAGCGATCCGACGCCCTGGGGCAGGTCCAGTCGGGGTTGCAGCGGTGCCCCCGGATCGCGGGGCACCGGCAGCAGTTCCCGCAGCAGCCGGGCGTAGGTGATGTTCACATCGATCGTGGCGTTCAGCCGCCGCACCAGGCTCTGCACCAGGCGGTCCTGGGTGAGGGAGAGGGTGGTTTCATCGGAGAGGCCGCTCTTGTAGCGCAGCCGGGCATCGCGGAAGCCCTCCAGGATCGCCGCCACAGCCCGGCGGGCCGAGGCCAGCTTCGCGAGGCTCGCCTCATGCTCGAAGAAGGCCTGCTCCAGCCGCAGCCGGATGTCGTTGCGCTGGGCGGCATAGCGCTGGGCCTGGGCTTCCTCCTGGCGCGCCAGGGACCGCACCTGGGCCGCCGTGCTGCCGGCATCAAAGAGCAACCAGCGGAAGGTGAGGCCCACGGACCAGTCGTAGCCGCTGCTGTTGACGATCGGAATCACGGCGGTGCCGCAGCAATCCCCCGTGATCGACCATTGGCTGGTCTGGGCGCCCAGAGCACCGGCCTGGCCCACGAAGCTGAGCTTCGGGAGCAGCTGAGCGGCCACAGCGTCCTTGTTGCCAGCCAGGGCTTCGCGGGTGGCCAGCACGGCCTCCAGTTCCGGGTTGCCCTGGTAGGCCGCCAGCAGGCTGGTTTCCAGGTCGAGGGGCCAGCTGGGCTGAAGTTGCACCGGGTCGCTGGCGGTGGGGGTGAGGCCAGGCTCCAGGTTGAGCAGGGTGGCCAGCCGCCGGCGGGCAACGGCGCGGTCGGCGAGGGCCTGGGTGAGCAGTTCCTGGCTTTCCGCCTCGATGGCGCGGCGGCGCAGCACATCCAGCCGTGGCACCAATCCAGCCTGCTTGAGGGCCAGCACGTCCTGCAGGATCACCAGATCATTGCGGAGGTCGGCCTCCCGGATCCGCACCAGCTGGTCGTTGCGCTGCAGGTTGTAGTAGCCCTCGCTCACCGCCAGCTGCAGACGCCGCAGGCCGTTGGCATAACGGCTGCGGGACTCCTTCAGTCGGGCCCGGGCCTCCTGCACGGCGGGCGTGCGGGCAAAGTCCACCAAGGCATAGCGCAGGTCCAGCCCGGCAGCGGCGCTGCGGTTGCCCTGGTTCAGGTAGGCGCTAGCCCCGGTGGGCACGTAGAAGGCGCCGCCCGGGGCGAAGGGGCCGCCGAAGCCCAGCACCGGGTTGCCCTCCGGCACCCGGAAGCCGGTGCCGCTCTGGTCATAGCCAAGGCCTGCCAGGGCCTCGATCTGGGGCCAGTAGCGACCGAGCCGGGCCTGAAGATCGGCCAGCGACCGCGCCACCTCCAGCCGTTGCTCCTGGAGCTCCGGGCTGTGCTGGTTCGCCACGGCCAGCGCCTGGCGGAGGCTGAGGGATTGCACGCGACCCTGGGCCAGGCTGGTGGCGCTCGGCAGGGCCAGGGGCGGCGGAGCCAGGGCGGGATCCCTCGGGTCGATCGCAGCGCTGGGCGGGCGATTGGCCCGAAGCAGGGCCGGGCCGATCTCGGAGGGAAGCCCGGGGGATCCGGCCCCGTCATCAGGCGGTGGCAGCAGCTGATCCAGCAACCGCAGCTCCTGGTCGAGACGGGCCCAGGAGCGCTCCAGTTGGCGGATGTCCGCTTCGCGAACGGCAGGCTCAGGTTGCGGCCCAGCCCAGGCGGCCCCTGCGGCGGCGATCGGGATCGCGAGCAGGAGCGTGGCCAGGGACGACCGGGAGGCGATCAACGGAACTCGGCCGGCTTCAGGGGCATTCGGAGAGCGGGGCAGCGCTGCCCTGGCCCAGTCCTGGAATCACGAACCCCGCCAGATCGCGCAGGCTGGTGAGCGGGTCTTGCCGCAGGATCGCTGGGGAAGCCAGGGCCACCCCGGTCAGCAGCGCTGTGGCCAGACCCGCCAACAGACCCTCCAGCAGGAAGCTGCGACGGCGCCGGACGATGGGATGGGCAGGGTGGAGAGCGCGGGGATGGCGCGGCGCGCTCAGGCGCGGCCTCAGCACCTGGGCGGTGCTGGAGCGGGGGTGATGCAGGGTGCGGGGCAGCAGGGAGGGTCGCATCGCTGGGTCACTCGCTGGTTCGCACGTGGCTCCAGTATGAATCCCCTCTCCAGCTCACCAGAGGCCGCGCATGGAGGTGCGCGGGGGGCTCGCCAGGGCGCCGGGCGAGCCTTTCGTGGTGAGCTGCGATCAAAATGAAACCGTGCCCTATAGCTTTAATGTTGATCTATTTGCCTGCAGAAACGCTTTTGCGCTTTGATTCTAAACAATATTTTGATAGCCGTTCCTTATTCCTTGCCAGGATTTGCGTTGGCTGACTGCCGGAGTTGCTCAGTGCTGATCAACTGTGCTGGTCTTGCGTTGTTGGTGGCGGATCAGCGCTGTGCGGGTGGTTGTGCCCGGGCTGGATCGCGTCGATCGAGAGCGTTTGTTAGGTCGGCCGGATCCAGGTAAGCCCTAGGCACTTTACACTTCCTTACACGGCAATGAGTACAACTCCTCAATTTCGGGGGTCGTGAAGGACGGTCCTAAGGGATCAACCTAGGGTGAGGGAACCCAGACATTCCCCACCATGAACCCGTTCACTCACTACAACCAGCCTGCCTCTGAGGCCCTTTCCGGGATCGACGCATCAGAGATCGATGACGGTCTCGATCCGGTTGAGGCCTATTTCGAGTGCATCACTTCCTGCTCCCTCGACGATGGTGACTGCATCACCGTCTGCACCACCAAGTTGCGGGATCACAGCTGAATCCTCCGGCGGCCCCCCCCTTGGGTTCTGGCGCCGGGTTCCAGGAGCTGGGCGAGGCAAGGAGGCAAGCGGGGCAAGGTCGGATTCCCAGGCCACCGCACCGCCAAATCCGACCCTCGCCACCGCGGTGATTCCCGGCCAGATTGGTGGCCATCTCTAGGGATCCGTACTCGGATCCTTTTTCCATGCAGAGCTCTGTTCGCCTGCGCCGAAGCTTAGGAACCCTCCTGCTGCGGCTTGGCCATCGCCTCGCCCCGGCCGCCGTGCCTCCTCCCGACCCCCCTGCGGTTCTCGTGAAGCTGCCACGGCCCGCCGCATCGGCTGGCGGATCGGGTGATCCGCTTGCTTCCCAGCCGCCTGCCGAGCCCCGCAGCTCCGTTCCACCGGCCGCTCTGTTCAGCCCGGCCAGCCGGGAGCCGCTCAGCGTGGAGGCGGCGGTGCTCAGCCGCAGCATGGTTCTGCTCAAGCGAGAGGCCGCCGATTCCCTGGCGGCCCTGGGGGCGGCCCACGCCCTGGTGACCTCCGCCCGCCTCTCCCAGGTGCAGCACCTGCGGGAGCAGGTGGAACGGGGAGCAGCAGCCGGAGACTCCCTTGCCGCCCTGGCGGCCGATTATCAGGGCTGGCAGAACGACCAGGTGCGGTTGTTCGATGCCATGGCCCTGGTGCTGCGGATGAGCGTTCCCAGCGGAACCACCATCGAATTGATCGACCCCCAGCTCCACGAGCAGGCCCGGGCGCACCTGGCCAGTCTCTCGGCGGAGTATCAGCGGGGCCTGCTGCTTGAGCAGTTCCGCGACGCCCCCTCAGCTCCTGAGGCCTGAGCTTGCCGATAGCCGGGCTAGCCGGCGCTCGAGCAGCAGCAGCCCCACCACCGTGGTTACGGTGACCATGATCAGCAGGGCTGCGAACTGCAGCGAGTCGATCAGGCCCCGGGCCAGGGCCGTCGTGGCGAACACCAGCCCCGGCAGGCCCCGGGGAATCAAGCCGTAGGCCACCACCCAGGGATCCACCCCGGCCCGCCGGTCCGCTGCGGACACCCCCAGGCTGCAGGCCAGCTTGGATAACAGGGCCACCACCACCAGGAAGGTGGCCAGGCTCCAGGCCCTGATCTCCAGCAGGCTGGCGACCGGCAGGCGCATGCCCACACTGATGAAATAGAGCGGCAGGAACACCTCAGCCAGCACCGCCAGCCCCTCCCGCTGCGGTGGGCCAGGGGGGTCCAGGCGGGCCATCAGCACACCGGCCCAGAGTGCCCCCAGCAGGCTGGTCAGACCGCTCGCTTCCCCCACCCAGGCGCAGGCGATCAGCACCAGCAGGATCGACAACGGGTCGGCCGGTTGCCGGGTCGTTGCTTTCGCCCAGCGGCCCACCGCCAGCCAGCTCAGCCCCGCCAGCAGCAATCCCAGCGCCATGCTTCCCAGGGCCACGAGCCCCTGGACTTCGCTGCCCTGGGAGCCAGGCCCCCCTCCGGGCATGGCGGAAGCCAAACCCAGCAGCGCGATCGCCGGCAGGTCATCCAGCACCGAAACACCCACCAGCAGTCGTCCGGAAGGGCTTTGCAGGGCCTGGCGCTGGGCCAGCAGTCGCAGGGTCACGCCCGTGCCGGTGGCGCAGAGCACCGCCAGGCAGAGCAGCGCGGTGGCCGGGGCCATGCCGAATCCAAGCCGCAGCGGCAAAAAGGCGATCAGGGGGGCCAGCGCACTCAGGGCCACCACCTTGAGGATCGTGCCTGCTCTGGAGGTGAGCAGATCCCCCCGCACCTCCAACCCCACCTGAAAGAAAAGCGCCAGCACCCCCAATTGGGTGAGCCCCTCCAGGGGCGCGATCGCGGCGTAGGGCAGCACCGTGTTGCCGAGCAGGATGCCGAGGCCGAGCTCCAGCACGATGGCGGGCACCGCCCAGCGGGCTAGGGGACCGGTGGCCAGGCGGGCCAGCAGCACCCCCACCAACAGGATCAACAGCGTGGTGAGGAGGCTCGGGGTCAGCATCGGCGGCAGGGAAAGACGGCCCTCGGGGCCACGGGCTGATCGGGCGGCGCACCTTAGGAAGCCTGTGCCGTGAACGTCGCCCTGATCCAGAGCCCCCCGGTGCCACCAGACTGCCTGCACTGTTGTCGTCCAGCCCGATGACCCGGCACCCCCTGGCCCCCTGGTGGAGTGGCCTGCACTACTGGCGGGAGCGGCTCACGGTGCCCCAGTTCACCGTGGTCACGGGTCTGCTCGTGATCGCCGCCGGCACCCTGCTACTGGCCTCGCCCCTCTGCTCCAGCGACAGCGTGGGTCTGTGGGAGGCCCTATTCACCGTGACCTCAGCGATCACGGTGACAGGGCTGTCGATCATCGATGTGGGCAGCGAGCTCACCCCGCTGGGCCAGGTGGTGCTGGCGGGGCTGATTCTGATCGGCGGGCTTGGTCTGATGGCGATCACCACCTTCCTGCAGGGCTTCGTGCAGGGGCGCTCCGGGCTGCGCCAGCGCCTCGACAAGGGGCGCTCCCTCGATGAATTCGGGGTGGGTGGCGTGGGTCCCACCCTCCAGCGCATCATGATCAGCGCCGGCTGCGTGATGGGCTTGGGCACCTTGGTGCTGTTCGGCTTCGGCTTCACCGACATCGCCAATCCCGTGGAGCGGTTGTGGGCGTCGCTCTTCCACTGCATCAGCGCCTACAACAACGCCGGCTTCGGCCTCCGGAGCAACAATCTGGTGGATTACCAGGGCAATCCCGTGGTGAACGGGGTGATCGGCAGCCTGATCGTGAGTGGCGGCATCGGCTGGCGGGTTACCCAGGATCTCTGGCACCAGCGGATCCACTGGCGGAAGCCAAGGTTGTGGGGTCGGAGCCGGCTCAGCCTGCATTCGCGGCTGGTGCTGCGCAGCACGGCGCTGCTGATCGTGGTTGGAGCACTCGGCCTGCTGGCCACTGAGCAGTTCGCCCCCGATGGCGTGATCCAGACCCTGTCGCTGTGGCAAAGGCTTCAGGTCACCCTGTTCCAATCGATCACCACCCGCACGGCTGGCTTCAACACCGTGCCCCTCTCGATCACCACCCTCTCGGATGCGGGCCTGCTGTTGATGATCGGTTTGATGTTCATCGGGGCCAGCCCCGGCGGCACCGGCGGTGGCATCAAGACCACCACCTTCGCGGTGCTGATGGGGGCCACCCGTTCCACTCTGGAGAACCGCACGGACGTGGTCATCAACCGCCGCGCGATCGCTCCGGAGCTCGTGCTCAGGGCCGTGGGGGTCACCCTGGCCTCTGGCCTGTTCGTGCTGGCGATGACCCTCCTGCTCGGACTCGGACCGACCGCAGGCGGCGAGCCGATGCAGGCGCAGGCCAGCTTTCTGGAGAAGCTGTTCACCTGCATGTCGGCCTTCTGCACCGTGGGACTGGATGTGGGGGTAACCGCCGCCCTGGGCCGCTGGGGCCAGCTGGTGCTGATGGTGGGGATGTTCGTGGGAAGGATCGGCATTTTGCTGCTGCTTTCGGCCTTCTATGGCCGGCGGCTGCCGAGTCGGGTGGGGTATCCCCAGGAGGAGGTGTTTCTCTGAACCAGGAGCGTCAGCGGCCGCTGGGCTCACGCGGTTCGGGTGCGCGGGCGAATGGCAAATGAGCAATCACTCACCCACGAATCCCTGCCTCCTCAGGAGGCGGCCTGGTGTCGCCTGCGCTTATCGAGAAACGAAGAAAGCCCATCGCTCGGCTGACCGTCGCCACCGAGGTGCCTAAAACCCCGAAAGCCCTCCCAGTTCCATGGTCTCTTTGCTGCCCCGATCGATCGCCAGACGGCGTGCCGGCTGGTCTGGTTTCCCCCGGATCGCCGCCGCCCTGCTGGCGGGAGTGGCGCCCGTGGCCTCACTCCTGCCGGCGGCGGTAGCGGCCCCACCAGCCCCCGCCGCTGGAGCCACCCTCTACGCCGGCGGCCCGATCCTCACCATGGCCGGCCCGCAGGCCAGTTATGCCGAAGCCCTAGTGGAGCGCGGCGGCCGCATTGTCTATGTGGGCCCCCTGGCCGGGGCGATCCGCGCCGCCGGCGGTGGTGCGAAGCGCGTGAACCTGGCCGGCCGGGCCCTGCTGCCCGGTTTCATCGATGCCCACGGTCACCTGCCCGACTACGTGGCCACCTGGGGCCGCCCCGACCTCAGCCCGCCGCCGGTGGGAACCACCCGCCGCATCGCCGACATCCAGGCCACGGTGCGCGCCTACCTGGCCAGCCATCCCGCCCCGGCCGGCCAGCTGCAGTTCTTCATGGGCTACGACGACAGCCTGCTGGAGGAGAAGCGCCATCCCACCCGCGTCGACCTCGATGCGGTGAGCGCCACAGTTCCGATCGTGCTGATTCATGCCTCCGGCCACCTGGTGGTGGCCAACACCCCGGCCCTGGCCCTGGTGAAGATCAGCAAAGCCACGCCCGATCCAGCCGGTGGCTTCATTCAGCGGGATCCCGCCAGCGGCGAGCCCAATGGGGTGCTGGAGGAAACGGCGGGCCTGCCCTTCATGGCCCTGATCCCCCAGCCCGACCAGGCCGAGAAGCTGCGGCGCCTCGACGCCGTGCAGAAATGGTGGGCCAGCTATGGCATCACCACCGCCCAGGACGGCCTCAGCAACGGCAGCAACATCACCCTGCTGCGGGAGGCGGGCCGCCAGGGGCGGCTGATCCTCGATGTGGTGAGTTATCCCTTTTACCGGGTGCTGGGCGAGCTGAGCAGCCTCGATGCACGGGCCAGCAGCAAGGCGGTGATTGTCGCGCCCGGCAGCGACCCGCGGGCCCCCGGTGCGGCGATCAGCTCCTTGGTGTCGAACGCCGGCCGTGAATTCGCCAGCGGCGCCGAAGCGGCCACACCGCCACCAGCCGATGGGGCCGCCACCGCCAAGCTGGAGGTGGGAATTTACCGAAACCACCTCAAGATCGGTGGCATCAAGCTCACCGGCGATGGCTCACCCCAGGGCAAGACCGCCTACATGAGCCAGCCCTACGCCTCCCCCCCATCGGGCCAGAAGGCCGATTACCGGGCCTACGCGGTGATGAACCAACAGGAGGTGAGCGATTGGGTGGCCTTCGGCTACCGCAACAACGTTCAAATCATCACCCACACCAATGGCGATGCCGCCCTCGACCAGTTCCTGGTGGCGGTGCAGCAGGCCCGTGCCACTTATGGCGCCAAGGATCTGCGGCCGGTGGCGATCCATGCCCAGCTGGCCCGCCACGACCAGGTGGATCGCATGAAGGAACTTGGCATCGTGCCGAGCTTCTTCACCGCCCACACCTTCTTCTGGGGGGATTGGCACCGCCAGAGCTTCGGCGAACAGCGGGCGGCGGGGATCAGCCCCACCGGCTACGCCTACGGCAAGGGCGTGATCTTCACCAACCACAACGATGCGCCGGTGGTGCCCCCCGACATGCTGCGCCTGGCCCAGACGGCCGTGGTGCGCACCACCCGCAGCGGCTTTCTGCTGGGTCCGGCGGAGCGGGTGAGCCCCTATGTGGCGCTCAAGGCCATCACCGACTGGGCCGCCTATCAGTATTTCGAAGAGAAGAGCAAGGGCACCCTGGAGCCCGGCAAGATCGCCGATCTGGTGATCCTCGATCGCGATCCGCTCAAGGGTGATCCCACCACCATCAGCACGATCAAGGTGGTGCAAACGATCAAGGAAGGCCGGCCGATTTTCCAGCTGGGGGTGGACAAGATCGATGCCGCCGCAGCCCAGGCGGCCAGTCGGGTGGCGCCCAATCCGGAGCTGGCCGAGCAGCGGATCCACCGGCATTGAGGGCATCGCCAAGGAGGCCATCGCCACGGAAGCCATCGCGATGGTGCCAACGTCGCGGCAGCCGACTAGACTAAGACTTAGTTTACCCCGAACCGCTGTGGCCTTGGTCAACGTGCATCAGGCCAAGACCCATCTCTCCCAGTTGCTGCAGGACGTGGAGCAAGGCAACGAGGTTGTGATCGCGCGTTCGGGGGTTCCGATCGCGCGGCTGGTGCCTTGGCAGGCTCCGGCCCAGCGGGTGGCGGCACCCGGCGCGATGCGCGGCCAGATCGAACTCCGTGATGACTTCGATGCACCCCTCGATGGCTTGTTCGAGGCGTTGCCATGACGCGGCTGTTGCTCGACACCCATCTGGTGCTGTGGTGGCTGAACGACGATGCGCGTCTGCCCCGGCCGGTGGTGCAAAGGGTGCAATCGCCGGATGCGGAGGTCTTCGTGAGCCAGGCGTCGCTGTGGGAGATGGCGATCAAGGTTTCAATCGGCCGGCTGCAGGTGGATCTGGTGGCCCTTGAGCGCCAAGTGCCGGAGCAAGGCTTCCGTTGGCTGCCGATCAGCAACGCCCACCTCCTGGCCGTGAGGGATCTGGAGAGCGATGGTGTCCATCGGGATCCCTTTGATCGGCTGCTGGTGTGCCAGAGCCGGGTGGAGCCGATGCTGCTGCTCAGTGGCGACAGCCAGCTGCAGCGCTATGGATCCACCGTGATCGTGGTGCCCTGAGCAGCGATCCTCACAACCGGAACATCACCTGGGAAATCACCACCCAGGCGTTCTTGTCACCGAACACGTCATAGGTGGTGAGCTTGTAATTGCCCTCCAGGCCCAGCTGCAGCCAGGGGTTCACATCCCACAGCACGTTGGCGAAGGCCGTGCTGTTCACCTGCAGGCCGAACGGGCCGGAATTCTGGGCATTGTCGATGCCGTAGCCCAGATTGAGGCGCAGGTTGTCGGCCAGATACACGTAGAGCTGGCCCCAGCCGCCGGCGGTGGGCACGGCCTGGTTGCTGACGCGGTTGTAAGTCTGGAAGATGCCGGCCATGTATTCGCCCAGCCCCTGACCGGT
>Ga0209401_1002534_pt1 | contig 11778 bp, 7 predicted proteins | sample M_140807_MF_Meta_FD_187318 | JGI IMG/M metagenome (GOLD analysis project Ga0209401, IMG submission 187318) | Freshwater microbial communities from Lake Montjoie, Canada to study carbon cycling - M_140807_MF_MetaG (SPAdes) (version 2) | ecosystem: Environmental > Aquatic > Freshwater > Lake...
CATTTAATGAAACCAGGTGCATTAACTATTTTATTAAAAAAGATGGTAGAGGATTTACTTCAGTTTAATGCGCATTTACAAATTATATTCACCATTAGCCCTGTGCGTCATTTAAGAGAAGGCTTAGTGGAGAATAATAGGAGCAAGGCAGTGCTCATTCAAGCCGTGCATGAAATAGTAGAAACTTCTAAGCAAACTGCTTATTTTCCTTCTTATGAATATGTAATAGATGATTTAAGAGACTACCGTTTTTATGCCGAGGACCTTGTGCATCCCAATTATGCTGCATCCAATTATGTTTGGGAGAAGTGGGTAGAAACTTATATGAATGAGCAAACCCAAGGTGTTATGAAACAAGTGGCCGAATTGCAGTTAGCCATGCAGCATAAGCCTTTCTTCGCCGGCTCCACACAACATAAAGAATTTCTACAAAATTGTATTGCTAAAACGGAGCAATTATTAAGCTTATATCCCTATTTATCATTGAATGACCAAGTTCAGTTTTTTAAGCAAGAAATTGCCAAATAATATCTTAATTTAGTTCTCTAAATATTTCTTATGCGTTTACTACCATTTATTGCCTCGGCTATTGTTACTATTAGCTTAGTTACCGTTTTAAATACTCAATTATCTATTGGTAATACGAAGTCACCTAAACTAGGTTATTTCTTATCTCCTCAACATGGGTTTTGGAAAAATGCAGAAAAGGTAAATACCAATTTCGATGCTTCTATTGTAGCAAATGAATTAATAGGAAATGTAGATGTTTATTTAGACGATAGATTAGTGCCGCATATATATGCCGACAATGACCAAGACGCCTATTTCGTTCAAGGATATTTACACGCAAAGTTCAGATTATGGCAGATGGATTTTCAAACAAGAGTAGCTTCTGGAAGACTAAGTGAAATTGCGGGTGCAGGCAGATTGCCCATTGATCGTTTTTTTAGAAGATTAGGCATGGTCTATGGAGCAGAAAAAACGGAGGCCAATATTAATGCGAACAATCCTGAAATGAAAGAAACAGTGGATGCCTATACAGCAGGGGTGAACGCTTTCATTAAACAAATGGATCCAGAAGATATGCCTTTTGAATTTAAGTTAATGAATTATGCGCCTGAAAATTGGACACCTAAAAAGACTTATTTGTTTTTGATGTTTATGTCTTATGATTTAACAGGTCGTGCAGCTACCTCTGATTTACAATTAACCAATACCAGAGATTTTTTAGGTTACGATTTATTCGATAAATTGTATACCAATAACCAAGATTCTTTAGACCCCATTATTCCAAAAGGCACAGTATATCAGAAGCCTTCCTTAGTACCTATTAAACCTATCAATGCCGATTCTGCCTACTTGCAACAAACTTCTGCACTTAGTATAAATAATGTTGAATCACCTAACGCACCTAATAAAAATAATGGAAGTAATAACTGGGCGGTATCAGGTTCTAAAACAAAATCGGGTCGTCCTATTTTAGCCTCTGATCCGCATTTAGGATTAAACATGCCATCACTTTGGTATGAAGTTCAAATAACCACACCTACACATAGCACATATGGCGCAAGTTTCCCAGGTTCTCCATCAGTAATTATCGGATTCAATGATAGTTTAGCTTGGGGCGTAACCAATGCTGGTAGAGATGTATTAGATTTTTACGAGATTAAATTTAAAGACAGCACAGAAAATGAATATTGGTATAATGGTAAGTGGAATACTGCAGAAAAAAGAACGGAGGTCATTAAAGTAAAAGATAGTGCCGATGTAGTAGAGCAAATACCCATGACAGTTTGGGGGCCTACCATGTATGATGCACATTATCAAAATCCACAATCTAAAGGACGTAATTTAGCCATTCAATGGACGGCACATAATTCTTCAACAGGTGTGGAAACTTTTTACAGATTAAACCGTGCTAAAAACTATGACGATTATATCAAGGCCATTTCACTATATACTTGTCCTGGACAAAACTTTGTATTAGCCACTAAGACAGGAGATATTGCTATTAAACAACAAGGAAGTTTTGTAGCAAGATGGGAGCGTCAAGGAGATTTTATTATGTCAGGAGATGATACCACTTATGCATGGCAAGGAATGATTCCAAATGAAGAAAACCCCACTATAAAAAATCCGGAGCGCGGATATGTAAGTAGTGCCAATCAAAAACCAACCGATCCTAGTTATCCTTATTATTTAGGCACTGCAACTTCTTTCCCTTTATATAGAGGCATTAGTGTTAATAAGCATTTGACAGCCATGTCTGGTATTACAGCAAAAGATATCCAAGCCTTACAAACCAACAACGATAATGTATTCGCGGCCACTGCAAGACCTGCTTTAATGAAATATGTACAAGTAGAAAAATTGAGCCCCGATGCCAAAAGAATGGTAGATGAAATGAATAACTGGGATTTAGTGAATAGCGAAAATTCAAAAGGTATTACGGCATTTAAAATTATTTGGGACAGTGTTACGCAAGCGGTTTGGGGAGATGAATTAGCAGGTTCTCCCATTCCACTTACTAGTCCTGATGATTTTGTTTTAGTAGATCAATTATTAAAAGATTCTAATTGGTCTATTGCAGATGATATCAGCACCAAGGGTAAAATTGAAAATTTTAAAGATCAAGTAAACCTAGGTATTGAAAATGCCACTAAAAAATTATTGGAATTAGAAAAAGAAAATAAATTTGAATGGGCTTTATTTAAGGCTACTAGGGTCATGCATCTTACTAAAATTCCTTCGCTAAGCAGAATGAATTTACCAATTGGAGGAGGGGAGAATATCATAAATGCCACTACTGAAGACCATGGACCTAGTTGGAGAATGGTGGTTCACTTGACAGACGAAATAGAAGCCTATGGTTTATATCCAGGAGGCCAGAGTGGTAACCCGGGTAGTGCTTACTATGATACCTTTATTGATTATTGGGCAGCCGGCAAATATTATCGATTATTATTTTTAGCCAAAGAAAAATTAATACAGAACAAAAGAACCAAATGGCATATTCAATTTAAAAAAGCAAATGCTTAATTAAATAAACAATTACAAATTCATTTTAAATAAAAGTCATGAAATATATAGTATCCATTTTATTATCTGCACTACTTGCCTATGCAGTTGGAATTTATGGCAATTTACCATGGTGGAGTTTTGTAGTCACTAATTTTATCATTGCGTTTGCTATACCCATTAAACCTGCACATTCTTTTTCGGCTGGGGCCTTGGGCATAGGTTCTTTATGGGCTGGACTAGCGTTTGGTATTGATATAGCCAACAATCATATTTTATCCACTAAAGTGGCAAAAATTCTTCCATTAGGAGGATCCTATTTACTATTAATTTTTATGACAGTTGCCATTGGTACTTTATTAGGAGGTCTTGCTTCATTAACAGGTTCTTTTCTTCGTTCAAGCAAAGCCTAATTATTTTTGAAAATAGTTTCTGACTTTTATCAGTAGTCTTTTCGTTTAATAATTAAAGATTCAATTATCTTTGAATTGAATTTCCCCAACCTGTAATTGGGATAAAAATTTAAGCTATGTCAGTGCTACACAATCGCATCTCCAATAAGGAGTTGAAAGAAAAATTATACGAGGAAAATTTTCCGCGTACCACCATCAGTTTTTATCAGTACTTCACTATTCAAGACCCCTTGGTTTTTAGAGATGAATTGTATAAGGGTTTGACTCATTTGCAAGTCTTTGGTCGTATTTATATTGCTACTGAAGGTATTAATGCGCAAATAAGTGTACCCACTCATTTATTCGAAGACTTTAAAACTTATTTGTACTACATTAAACCATTAGAAGGCTTAAGATTAAATATAGCGGTAAACGATAATGGAAAAAGTTTTTGGGTTTTGCGTATTAAACAACGTAGCAAAATTGTAGCCGATGGTATTGAGGATGCCAGCTTTAGTATGGAAAATAAAGGGAAGTATGTGAATGCCCTACAGATGAACGAATTAATAAGTTCACCTGAAACTATTGTCATTGACATGCGTAATCATTATGAATATGAAGTGGGGCATTTCGTGAATGCCATTGAAATTCCTTCAGATACTTTCAGAGAGCAATTACCCATGGCAGCAGATATGATGAAGGATAAAAAGGATAAAAATATTATCATGTATTGTACAGGAGGTATTCGCTGCGAAAAAGCAAGTGCCTATATGTTGCATCATGGTTTTAAAAATGTTTTTCACTTAGAAGGGGGCATTATTAATTATGCCAATCAAATTAAAGAAGAGGGGTTAGAGAGTCAGTTCAAAGGAAAAAACTTTGTATTTGATGATAGACTAGGCGAAAAAATTACAGAAGATATTATTTCAAAATGTCATCAATGTGGTGCTCCTTGCGACACGCATACCAATTGCAAAAACGATGGCTGTCATTTGCTATTCATTCAATGTCCATTATGTGCTGAAACCTATGCTGGTTGTTGCACCCAGGCCTGTACCGATATTGTACATTTGCCTGAAGAAAAACAAATTGAACTTCGAAAAGGCATTGATAAAGGCCAGCAAATTTTTAATAAAAGCAAGCAACGCTTAAGGCCTCGCTTAGGAATTGATAGGTAAGTTTATTTAAGATAGAATGTCAATTTAAAAATATTTCATTCTTCTCTACTCGTCATGACGCTAAAAAAGTAAAAAAGAATCTAAAATTGTGAACTCGCTTCGCTCAGACATGCACAATTTTTTAACGATTCATTTTTACTTTTTATTGACGCTATTCCTCGAAGTTCAGATATGAAATTAATTTTTAAATTTCTATTCTATAAACTAACTAAGCTTTTCTAGCGAAGCGCAAACTACTTGGTAAGTTTCTTCTTCTGATAATTGCTGAGGCTTAAATTTCTCGCCAATGACTTGTTCGTACAATTCAATATATCTTTTAGAAATGGTATCAATCCATTCTGTGGACATAGTAGGCACTGTTTGCCCTTCTTTACCCATAAAATTATTCGCAATTAGCCACTCACGTACAAATTCTTTACTTAATTGCTTTTGTTTTTCTTTGCTGTACTGTCTTTGTTCAAAGCCATCGGCATAAAAGTAACGAGAAGAGTCGGGTGTATGAATTTCATCCATTAAATAAATAGTGTCTCCAATTTTTCCAAATTCATATTTAGTATCTACTAAAATCAATCCTTGTTTAGCGGCAATTTCTTTTCCTCTTTGGAATAAAGCCAAAGCATATTTTTCCAGTATCGCCCAGTCAGTTGCGGAGGCTAAACCTTGTTTTATAATTTCTTCTTTAGAAATATCTTCATCATGTCCCTCACTGGCTTTAGTGGATGGGGTAATAATGGGGCTAGGGAAAAAGTCATTTTCAGCCATTCCTTCAGGTAGGCTTACCCCACATAAATTTCTTCCGCCTGCGCTATAGGTTCTCCAAGCATGACCCACTAAATTACCACGTACGACCATTTCAATTTTGAAGGGCTCACATTTTTTACCAATGGCCACATGGGGGGCAGGGGTGTCTAGAAGCCAATTTGGGCAAATATCCTTGGTGGCAGCCAACATATAGGCAGCAATCTGATTCAGCACCTGGCCCTTAAAAGGGATGGGGCTGGGTAAAATGACGTCAAAAGCTGAAATTCTATCACTGGCAATCATTACAAGTAGTTGATTATCAATATAGTAAACGTCTCTTACTTTGCCATGGTACTCATTTATTTGGTGGGGAAAGGGCTTTCTATTCATAGTGTAAAAATAATTTTTTTAAGATACAAATGATAATTTTTTCTAGAATGAGAACAATATGTTAATTTGTATGACGATTCAATCAAAAACAACAATCTATGAAAAAATGTTTAACTCATTTTGCAATCTTTTGCCTATCTACTTTAGTAGTATTTACAGCAAATGCTCAAAATGCAACTAGTGTTTCAGGTACAGTAAAAAACGCAAGTACTTCAGAGACAGTAGCTGCAGTTTCAGTTACCCTAAAAGGTAATAATTCAGGAACTTATACTAATGATAAAGGTAATTTCAAGTTAACTGTGTCTCAAAAAGCACCTTATACCTTGATATTCTCTTCTGTTGGATTTACAAATAAAGAAGTGGTTGTCAATGACAATTCAGTTAGTTTAAATGTAAGCCTAACTCCATCCTTTGTATTTGGTTCTGATGTGGTAGTTTCCGCTTCAAGAGTTTCAGAGAAATTTCTTGAGTCTCCTGTAACCATTGAAAGAATAAGTAGTGCGAATATTAAAAACGCACCTGCTTCTGGTTATTATGATATCCTAGGAACTTTGAAAGGGGTAGACGTAGTAGCTGCAAGTATCTTGTTTAGAAGTATTTCTACAAGAGGTTTTAACAGCAGTGGAAATACACGTATGAACCAATTAATTGATGGAATGGACAACCAGTTACCTGGTTTAAATTTCTCTGTATCAAGTATTGTAGGTTTAACAGAATTAGATGTGGACAATATTGAATTATTGCCAGGTGCATCTTCTGCATTATATGGCTCTGGTGGTATGAATGGTACTGTTTTAATCAACAGTAAAAACCCCTTCAAATACCAAGGTTTAAGTTTTCAAGTAAAACAAGGTGTTAACCACGTTGATGAATCTCAGCGTGCTCAATCTCCTTTTAAAGATTATACAGTAAGATGGGCTAGTAAAGTTGGCGATCGTTTCGCTTACAAAGTAAGTGCTCAATATACTGAAGCCCAAGATTGGTTAGCCAACAACAGTTCTAACTATTCAAGATTAATAGGAAATGGAAATGGTGGTGTTATCGCAGGTACAAGATTGTCTGATCCTAACTATGATGGTATTAACTTTTATGGTGATGAAACAAGTTTAAATATTAATACTGGCTTAATTGCTCCAGTAAAAGCAGGTATCCTTGCTCAATTAGGTGGTGGTGCTGGCGCAACTGCTACATTGGCTTCATTACAAGGCGCTTCTGCAGTGTATAACACACTTGCTAAGTACGGTGCATTTTTAGCCGGTAGCCCAGCAACTGCTCCATTAGCTCCTTATGCAGCTTTCTTATTTGGTGATGCAAAAGGTTGGTATAAAGACATGAACGTTTCAAGAACTGGATATGCTGAGTCTGATATCATCAACCCCACAGCAAAAAATTTAAAAGTAACTGGGTCAGTTCATTATAAAGTAAACGATAAAACAGAAGCTTCATTAAGTGCTTATACTGGTTCTGGTAATACAGTATATACAGGTTCTGATCGTTATTCTTTACGTGATTTTCAATTAAGTCAATTAAAGTTTGAATTGAAATCTAAAAACTGGATGTTCCGTGCTTACAAAACATTGGAAGATGCAGGTAACTCATTTAACTCAACTATTGCCACTCGTTTATTCAATGAAGCTTGGAAGGCAAGTCCTACTTGGTATCAACAATATACTGGTGCTTACACTCAATCCAGAGATGCTGGATTAGACTATACTGCTGCTAACAATGCTGCACGTTTAATAGCCGATGCTGGTAGACCAACAGGTAATGTAGCTGAAAATTCACTTTTCAAAAAAGTGGCTCAAACTCCTATTTCTCTTGGAGGTGGTAAGTTCTTAGATAAATCTCAATTAAGTGTTGCAGAAGGTACTTTGAATTTAACAGAGATGTTAAATTTAAATAAGTATGATATTGACTGGTTAGTGGGTGGAACTGCAAAATTATATACTTTGAATTCTCAAGGAACATTGTTTGCAGATACGACTGGAAGATTATATATCAATGAGACTGGTGCTTTTTCTCAACTTTCTAAGAAATTCTTTGGAGATATTTTGAAATTATCATTCTCAGGTCGTTATGACAAGAACTCTAACTTCAAGGGTAAATTCACTCCAAGATTCTCTGCAGTGGTTAAATTAGCAGAAGACAACAATATTCGTCTTTCTTATCAAAGTGCATATCGTTTCCCTACTACACAAAACCAATGGATTAACTTGTTAGTAGGAGGTGGTACTCGTTTAATGGGAGGTTTACCTCAATTAAGAGATTACTATAAATTCAAAACAAACCCTGCTTATACTTTAGCGAGTGTAACTGAATTTGGTACTGCAGCTGCTACAGGAAATATAAATCCTGCTTTATTAAAGCAACAAGTATTTGGAGAGTTTAAGCCTGAATCAATGAATTCATTTGAATTAGGTTACAAAACTTTAATTGGTAAGAAATTATTACTTGACTTCTACGCATATACAGGTTATTATAAGAATTTCATCAGTGGTGTAACAGTATTACAATCAAGAAATGCTGCTAATCCAAGTCCATTTGATGTATTAGATGCTGCCAAGAGAATTGGTTATAGTATTTCAACAAATGCTACTGCTAATGTTACTACAAAAGGTTGGGGTGCTTCATTAGATTATTTATTACCTAATCGTTTTGTATTTACTTCTAGTATTTACACAGACGAAATTGGTGAATTACCTAAAGGCTTTGTATCTTATTTTAACGTACCTACTTGGAGAGCTAACTTTGGTTTTAGCCATCCAGGTTTGTTAATGAATAACAGATTAGGCTTTAACATGAATTTACACTACCAAGATGAGGTTGCTTATGAAGGTACCTTCGTAGCTGGTATGGTTCCTTCTTACAGTACATTAGATGCCGTTATTACATATAGAGTACCTAAGATCAAGTCTTTGGTTAAATTGGGTGGAACTAACGTAATGAACAAATATTACTATACTGCTTTTGGTAGTCCACAAATTGGTGGGTTATACTATATAAGCTTTGCATATAACGTATTATAATTCGTTTTAGGGTGGGTTAGATTTTAGATCCCCTCTCCTGACTAGCTCAGGTAGAGGGGATTTTTTTATGCCAAAGAATTACTTTTTTCCTTTATAAATCTCTATTTTTGCAACTCAAATTAAATAGTTATTCATGCGATCAATTGCCTTAAGAGAAGCCATCCGAGAAGCCATGAGCGAGGAGATGAGAAGAGATGAAAGAGTCTTGCTAATGGGGGAGGAAGTAGCTGAATACAATGGCGCTTATAAAGTAAGCCAGGGTATGTTAGCTGAATTTGGCGCTAAACGTGTTATTGATACGCCTATCTCTGAATTAGGCTTTACTGCAGTGGCTGTGGGAGCTGCTCAAAATGGTTTAAGACCTATTGTTGAATTTATGACTTGGAACTTTGCGGTACTTCCCTTGGACCAAATATTAAATACGGCAAGTAAGATGCTCGCCATGAGTGGGGGCCAAATAGGCTGTCCCATTGTAATGAGAGGACCGAATGGAAGTGCGGGCCAATTAGGGGCACAGCATTCAACTGCTTTTGAAAGTTATTTAGCCAATATACCAGGTATTAAGGTAGTGTCAGTTTCTAATGGATATGATGCTAAAGGTTTATTAAAACAAGCCATTCGTTACGAAGAAGATCCTATCATGTTCTTGGAAAGTGAAGTTATGTATGGAGATAAATGTGAAGTACCTGAAGAAGAATATTATATCCCCTTAGGACTTGCCGATGTCAAAAGACCCGGCCGTGATATTACCATCGTATCTTATAATAAAATGATGAAAGTAGCTTTAGGGGCCGCCGAGGAATTAGAAAAGGAAGGTATTAGTGCAGAAGTTATTGATCTTAGAACCATTCGTCCATTAGATTGGATGACTGTTTTAGAAAGCGTTAAGAAAACCAATAGATTAGTTATTGTAGAAGAGCAATGGCCATTTGCCTCTGTATCTTCTGAACTAAGTTATCGTATTCAAAAAGAAGGTTTCGATTATTTAGATGCACCTATTAGAAGAATTACCAGTGCCGATGCACCCATGCATTATGCACCTAACTTAACAGCATTAGCTATTCCAGATATTAGTAGAACGGTAAAATTGATTAAAGAGGTAATGCATCAGTATAAATAATGTGAAATAAAGGCTGCTTTATTTTTTGACTCATCCTTTATTTTAGCCTTTCAAATTAAAAATCAGTTAATTCTAAATCTTTTTATAAATATCCCTCACAAAGGGATATTTTTGTTATAACATTAATTTCTTATTTATGGGACTCTTCATCTTTATTATTTTTTGGTTAGGTTGGCATATTGGCATGTATAGCATGTTGGTAAAAGCAGGAGGGGATAAAACCAAGGCTATGATTCCAATTTACAATACCTGGGAAGTGGTGAAGCTCTGTGGTATTCCAAAAATTTGGTTTTGGTTACAATTGGTTCCCATTTTAGGACAATTTATAAGCCTTTGGATTTCTATCATTTTTGCTATGCATTTTAAAAAAGTAAATGTGATTCAACATGCGTTAGTAGTTTTCTTACCTTTTATATATTTACCTTATTTAGGTTTTTCAAAAAAAGAAAAATGGTATGGAGAACAGGCTTTAGCACATTATCATAAACCCGCTTCTAGAGAATGGATTGACGCGGGTGTATTTGCGATTGTAGCGGCTACTTTAATAAGAACATTTATATTTGAAGCCTATGTGATTCCTACAGAGAGTATGGAAAAAACACTTTTAGTGAATGACTTTTTATTTGTAGATAAGCTTACCTATGGGGCTAGAATTCCTCAAACACCTATTTCTTTTCCTTTTGTACATAATACTTTACCAGGTGCACCTACCACACCTTCTTATGTAAAATGGGTGCAACTCGATTATCAAAGATTAACTAAGTTCAGAAATATTAATAGAAACGATGTAGTCGTTTTTAATTTTCCAGCAGGAGATACCATTATTAATTTACCAGAATTTGGATCTAAGTTTCCTTATTACGATGTATTAAGAACGCCAGAGTATAATAATAATAGAGAAAAATTACAAGCCGATTATCCCATCTTGGTGCATCCAGTGGATAAGACCGATAACTATATTAAAAGATGTGTGGGTATTCCAGGAGACATTATACAAGTTAAAGAAAGTCAATTATGGGTGAATGGGAAACCAGCATTTGTAGCGCCTTCTGCTCAAACTGAATATATTGTAATAACCGATGGCACACCTATTCCAGAAAGCTTTATAGAAGATACCATAGGTATTAGTATAAATGAGGCGACCTCTGATTTTAAAATAATGGAAGGAAGTCCAAATACTTATGTGATTAATATGACAGCAGGGGCTGCAGCAAGTTTGCGTAAATTGCCTCAAGTAAAAGCAATTAGTTTTTATGTAGATAATTTAATTGGTAATACTTTTCCAAATGATGTAGTGCATGCGCCATGGTCCATAGATAATTTTGGGGCCATTCGTATTCCTAAAAAAGGAGATATTATTGAATTGAATGACACCACCATTGAAATTTACAGAAGACTCATAACTAACTATGAGCATAACCTTTTAGAAAAACAAAATGGCCAATACTTTTTGAATGGAGCAGCGGCTACTTCTTATAAAGTAAAGTTTGATTATTATTGGATGATGGGAGACAATCGTCATCGTAGTCAAGATAGTAGATACTGGGGATTTGTACCTGAAACACATATTGTAGGTAGAGCTGCTTTAATTTGGTTTAGTTACAATAAATCCATTAGATGGAATCGTTTGTTTAATCTTATTCAATAAAGAATTTAAATAAATAACATAAATAAAGTACATGCAGCAAAAATTTGAATTCGAATATGATTTGTTAGACGATTCAAATCAGTTAAACAATGCCGACCAGGAACTTTTAGAAGCTGCTAAAAAAGCCACCAAAACGGCTTATGCTCCTTATTCTAATTTTAAAGTAGGGGCAGCTGCAAGAGTAAGCTCCAATGCTATCATTACTGGCTCTAATCAGGAAAGTGCCAGTTTTCCCGTAGGCATATGTGCCGAGCGTGCTTTATTA
>Ga0209401_1002535_pt1 | contig 11778 bp, 11 predicted proteins | sample M_140807_MF_Meta_FD_187318 | JGI IMG/M metagenome (GOLD analysis project Ga0209401, IMG submission 187318) | Freshwater microbial communities from Lake Montjoie, Canada to study carbon cycling - M_140807_MF_MetaG (SPAdes) (version 2) | ecosystem: Environmental > Aquatic > Freshwater > Lake...
TAAAAGACTCGGATGCCGAGTCATACAAATCGAAAACCTCGCTTGGACGATTGAATCGAGCGAAGCAAGCCGAGGTAGTTGCTTACTCATTGGTAGCTACGGCGGCAAACAATCAAAACCCAGTCGCTATGCGGGCGGCGGTGCAAGGATGGGGCGAGGCAAAAAAGCGAGTCGCAGAAGCAGAAATGGAACACGCTCGATGGGAAGAAGTGAGCCGAGTCACAGTTCGCATGGGGGAAGTGCAAGAATGGATAACGAAGTGGCACGGAGCAATCAGATCGCTTCTGGATGCCCTTCCTTCGAGCCTAGCGGCCAGAGCAAACCCATCAGACCCAGAGTGTGCAAAGCAAGCCATCCAAGACGGAATCAATCAAATCTTCGTTACCATCCAGAAAGCAGAGGGGGCGTTTAAGTGAACGAGTGCTTCCTCATTATTATCGCCACCCTTGGTTTGCTAGGATTGATTCTGCCATACTTTGATGAATGAAACGATCTATGAAAACAAAATACAAACCCACACAAGTCGCCCTAGCATATGCCGCTCAGTCTGCACGATGCCACCTATATACACCCAATTATACGGGCGTTCCCGATGGCCTTCCGATGAGAGTTGGATGCTTCGACCCAATATATCCAAAAACAAAAGAGGGCGTTGGAAGATTCTGGATGGTTCACTTTCACCACGCAGTAGTAAGGGATGGAGTTGATGCTCTTGCCCTACATAAAAAGCTATTAGATATTTTAGAATATAGAGACTTGTGTTCTTATGATGTTCCATTCGTCACAGAAGCATACGAGTCTGGATGTTCTTACGATGATTCAACGGAGGAGTGGTGAAACGCTCTCCCCTCAAACGCAAAACCCCACTAAAGCGAGGCGGGAAACTACGCCGAGTATCTGCCAAGAGACGAAAGCAGAACGAGGTTTATTCTGATGTGCGAGAGAAGTTTCTTCTCAAAACGCCAGTCTGCCAAGTGTGCCAATGTAAAATTGCAACTCAAATTCACCATCGCAGGGGAAGATTTGGGGATAGGCTCAACGAGGTGGAGTTCTTCTTGGCCGTGTGCTTCGAGTGCCATATTAAGATTCATATGAACCCAGCGTGGGCGTATGCAAAAGATTATCTGGTTAAGAGATGAACATTGGGGCGTTCAGCCGTAGTTTCTTTGAGCCAAGGGAACAACTCTCAATCCCAGAATGGGCAGAGAAAAACCTAACCCTTTCGGCAAGAGTAACGAACATACCCGGAGCGTATTCAACAACTCTCACACCCTATGTCCGTGAACCTCTAGAGGCTTTTGGAGATGATTCAATTCGCAGGGTGGTGTTGGTATGGGGAGCGCAGACCTCAAAGACGACAACGATTCTCGCTGGCCTAGCCTATCGAATCGCAGAACGCCCTTGTCCGGTCTTGTGGGTGATGCCCTCGGAACATCTAGCCCGATCATTTACAGAAACCCGCTGGCTTCCAATGGTGGATGATTGCCCAGCCCTAGCCAAAGAGAAACCAGACAACACCGACAAGATCAAAATCCTAGAGCAACATTTTAAGCGATGCTCGGTCTGGTGGGCGGGAACAAGTGCCTCGGCTCTTTCCAGTCGCTCCATTGCCTTGCTCTGTATGGATGAGGTGGACAAGTTTCCAGAGCAAGCAGGGTCGGGGAGGGAAGCCAATCCGGTGCAGTTAGCGGAAGCACGAGTCAGCACTTATCCAAATCATCTCATCATAGCAACAAGCACCCCGACAACTGCCGACTCAATAATTTGGGCTGAATGGCAGAAGGGGGATATGCGCTTCTACTTTGTGCCCTGCCCTCATTGTGGATTAAAACAAAAACTAATCTGGGGGCAAGTGAAGTGGGACGAAGCGGCCAAGATAGAAGATGGCGTTTATGATTATGCCCTAGTTAAAAGCTCGACCTACTATGAGTGCGAAGGGTGTAAGGGCAAGATTCAAGACGGCCAGAAAACCAAGATGCTCCGAGAGGGGGAGTGGAGGGCAACCAATCTCAAGGGAGAACCGGCTAGACGCTCCTATCACCTCAACGGCCTATACGCTCCGTGGGTTAGCTTCGGGAGCTTGGCAGTCAAGTTCCTGCAAGATAAGCACAGCGGGATTATCGGCCTGCAAGATTTCGTGAACCGAGTTCTTGCCGAGCCTTGGATGGAACACGAATCAGAAAAGATGCAGATAGTTCCCGGTGCTTATAAGATGGGAGAGGTTCGGATGGGGGATAAGCTGATTATGAGTTGCGACATCCAAGAGGCAGGGGGCTTCCACGCTTGGTGTGTGGTTAGGGCTTGGGATTTGGAGGGCAAACCAAGGCTCGTGTGGGCGGGTAGGCTAGAAACTTGGGGCGACATAAAGGCAAAACAAGACGAGTTTGGTGTTGAGGATAAGTGCGTCTTAATCGATTCGGGCGATCAAACCCGAGATGTATATTTGAATTGTTGCAAGAACGGCTGGGTGGCGTTAGTTGGCTCGGACAAGACCAGCTTCTCCGAGATCGTGAACGAGCAGAAGGTTCAAAGGCCATACGCTCGAATCGCAAATGGCGACCCCTTCTCTGGTAAGGCAGTTCAATCAAAGGCAGGGTGGAAGTGGAAGCTCTGCCCGATTTGGCGATGGTCGAACCCATCAATCAAAGACATCCTCTCCCAGCTTCTCAAAGAGGAAGGATTCATCGCCCTAGATACGCCAGATGTCTGGAAGGTGCATATCGAAGCAGAGGTGAAGGTGAGGGTTAAGAATCCTATGACTGGCAGGGAAAGACTTGTGTGGAAGCAAATCGGGAAGCATAATCATTTAATGGATTGCGAATGTATGAACATCGTTGGGGCGGCACTCCACGGACGGCTCAAAGTTTCACCCGCAAGTTTGACAGAGGAGGTTGAGAATGGCGAAGGGTGATTTCATTGGGCTACCCCTTGCTACCCTAACTTCGTTGCGTGATAAATATATCACTTGCCTAGAAGCGATTGCGGTGGCTGGGTCTAGCTATTCGATAGCGGGACGCTCTTTTTCTAGGGCGAATCTTGGGGAAGTTCGTGATACTATCGCAGAGCTAACCCTTGCCATCCAGTCTGTCAACGGCACTCGTATCCGCACGACCTACGCCAACTTCTCGTGAAAAAAGCTCAACTCAATTTAATCGATAAAGCCGTTGCCTTTCTGAACCCGCAAGGGGCAGTTAATCGGATGATTGCACGGCAGAAGCTCGTCAACTTCTCTTACGACGCAGTCAAATATACAAGGGAACGCAAAGGGCCGAGTCAGTTATCGGGTGCAGAAGATTATCGCTCTAACTATGACCGAGTAGAGTTGATGAAAAGGGCGAGGGACTTGGCAGAGAATGTTGGCCTTGTTCGCTCCATCCTTATGAAGTTCGCCAGCCATACCGCCGCAAACATCTCCTACCAAGCCCGAACAGAGAATCCCGAAGTGAATAGCGATGTGGAAGCATACTGGTCTGAATGGTGGGACAAGTGCGACATCTCGACAAGGCACACCGGCTCAACTCTTATGCAAGTGGCGGTGATGTCGATGCTCCGAGATGGAGACTTTCTTTTTGCCCTAGTCCGAGACAAGGAGGGCGATCTCAAACTCCAAGGCATTGAGGCAGATAGAGTGGGTGACCCCTTCAAAGTTTATACCAGCCTCGACCTTATCGGAGGAATCCACATAGACCGAACGACTGGCGCACCCTCGGCTTATGATATTTATTCAAGGAGCATCGGGGATTTCTACACCTACCAAGCAACCATCCCCGCAAGCCAAGCCTTTCACCTATTCGACCCACTTCGCATTGACCAGTATAGGGGAGTAAGTGCTTTCCATACTGCTATCAATGATTGCACAGACATTTACGATATCGTGAACTTTGAGAAGATGGCGGCACGAGTTGCCTCTTCTCAATCCGCAGTTGTTCGCAGGAATAACAACAATGCCTCCGACCTCTCCACCCTCACGAACGATGAGAATGTTAATGGTGATACTATCAAGCTAGAAGCGATTGAGTCTGGCAAAATCTCTTACCTAGAACCGGGTGAAGATATCGTGTTCCCCGATGGGCCGAGCCGTCCCTCTGGTGCGTTTGCCGAGTTCCACAAGATTCTTCTCCGCAATATCTGCCTTGGCCTTGGCATCCCTTACAGCTTCGCCGTTGACCCTTCCGCTATGTCTGGCCCGACTGCAAGACTTGAGATGCAACAAGCAGGGCGCACCTTCCGCAGATACCAGAAGCTCATCGATGATAAGGTTCTGCGACCAATCAAAAACATCGTACTTGCCGATGCCGTCTCTCGTGGGTTGATCGAAAACAATTTGGGAAGCAGAACAACCAAGGGCATATTCAATTTTGGGGCGAATGTCTCGATTGATTTGGGGAGAGAATCGGCATCAGCCATCTCCGAGTTCAAGACTGGCCTCCGAACAGCCGCCGACATCTACGCAGAGCGAGGGCAAGATTTTGAAAGTGCTATGCGACAAAGGGCGATTGAGGCGAAGCTAGTTAAGGATTTGGCAAGTGAATATGAAGTTTCAGCCGATACAATTTCCGATATCGCCGCAGAGGGATTGACCAGAGACTCCCAACAAGCACAAGCAACCCCAACAGAGGGAGAACAGAAACCCGCAGGACAACCTTCGGACGAGGATATGCTCGGTGGTGCTTCACTCAATGGAGCGCAAGTTGCTTCGCTTATCAATGTTATCAATGCCGTGGCAATGGGCGCAGTTTCCAAGGAGGGTGCAGTTTCGATTATCACGGCGGCCTTCCCAACCATCAGCCCAGACCAAGCAAGGGCAATCGTGGCGGGAGTCAACATTGGGACAACTATCCCCACGACCAAAGAAGAGAAACAGCAGATCGCAAAAGACCAAGAAGGGGATTCTTCGGGAGGCTCAACACCCCCAGCCCCAGAACCTACTATGCCCCCGACCGCCCCCACGGCAACCTCACAAAAAAAAAGTAGTTTAGAGATTTTAGAAAGCCTCGACCCAGCTTCTATTAAGATGCTGATTGAGGGGATGATGGGCGGGATTGAGTTAGCAAAATACGATGGGATTGATTTTACACCCCCAGAAGGAGCTAGGGATGCCGCTAAAAGAGCCTTAGATGTGCGGGAGACAAAACCACCCAGCCAAAGGGGAATGACCCCTGTTGGCCTTGCTAGGGCGAGAGATTTAATCAATGGGGTTAAGATGTCTCCCGACACCATCAAAAGAATGAAAGCCTTTTTCGATAGGCACGAAGTGGACAAGAAAGGCTCGACCTTTGCGGAGCAAGGAAAGGGCTGGCAAGCGTGGAATGGATGGGGTGGGGATGCTGGATATTCTTGGGCTAGGAAAGTAGTTGGACAGATGGAATCTAGGGACAAGAAAGAACTAGCAGAACCAGAGACTTGCCCCCTGCCCACTCAAGACATCAAAACAAATCTAGCCAATAGGCAGACAGCCGTGGACGATGCAAACTACGGCCCAGCCAATCCTAACGAACCCAACGAGGACTACTGGAAAGCCAAGGCAGACGAGTTCCAAGGCGATGTAGACACGGCAAAGAAAATGCTTTGCGGAAATTGTGCGGCTTTCAACCAAACCAGCAAACTTCTAAATTGCATAAAAGGCGGGATAGGGATTGATGCTGATGAGGTTGCGGTGGCTGGCGATCTAGGATATTGCGAGATTTTTGACTTTAAGTGTGCGGCCAAAAGGACTTGTGACGCTTGGATTGTTGGTGGGCCGATTACCGATAAGAAAGAAGAACTAGCCCGACCAGTAAGCCAAACCCCAGCCCCTCCTAAAGAAAGAATCAAAGGCTCGAAAGAAAACCCCGAAGGCACGGCATCCACAAGAAGCAAAGCTGGCGACATAGAGATTTCAGCCGAGAACGAGGAGGCATTGAAGAACAAGATTGCCGAGTTCAAGAAAGATCATCCCAAGAAAAACGCTCCTAGCCTTGGAGCATTGAAGAAAGTATTCCGCAGGGGGGCGGGTGCGTTCTCGACTAGCTTTAGGCCAACGATTACCGGGGGAAAGCCCAACTCAAGGAACGCTTGGGCGATGGCAAGAGTGAACAAGTTTCTCAAGATGGCTGGTGGAGGTGAGGTCAAAGACTCCTACCGCAAGGCAGACGGCGATCTCCTTTGACATAATCTAGGCATTTATGCCTTTACCCCTACCTTCCGCAGACGAATCAGAGCAAGACTTTGTATCCCGCTTTATGGGAGACGAGCAAGCTATCAGCGACTTTCCAGACGAACAACAAAGGGCGGCGGTTGCCTATTCTACTTATAGGGACGAGGAGATGGAGGAAATGGAGCTAGGAGGGGTGAGCATTTTGGAGGTGGGAGAGGCTAAAGGACACGACCTTTTCGTGGATAAGATCAGCCTAGAAACCGCCCTCAAACTTATGAGCAACGCCAAGAATGGAATTAAGGTGAAGATCAATCACGGCTCTGGTCTCGAAAGTGTCGTAGCCTTCGCCAGAAACCCAAGAATCGATGGAGACAAGCTGGTGGCCGACCTTCGCTTGCTCCGCAACTCCCCCCACTACGGCCTAATCAAAGAGATGGCCTCCGAAGCCCCCGACCAGTTCGGCGTTTCCCTAGCCTTTGTGAATGAGTCAGAGACGATTGACGGCAAGGATTACATTCGACCCCAGAGCATCGCCTCTGCTGATTTAGTTTCCAGCCCAGCCGCCACAAACGGATTGTTTGAGGAGATGGTGAAGTTTATGGAAAAACTCGGTTATGTGCAAGGAGGCAAGACCATCCCAGCCGTAGCCAAAGAAGCCGTGGAGGAAGCTCCATTTGACAAAAAGGACAAAACAAATATGGAAAACAATTATATGAAAGATATCGAGGACATCAAGGTTCGCCTAGCGGCCATTGAAGATTCGATGAAACCCAAGAACGAAAAGATGGCCGAAGCCCCTGTAGACGAGCAAGCTGTTGCCAAAGAAGATAAGGCAGTTGCCGAGGGTGCAAAAGCCGAAGGCGAATCTGTTGATGAGGAAAAGCAAGAGGAGATGAGCGAAGTGGTGAAGAAAGTTCTGACCGAGTTTGGCATCAAGCCCATCCCTGCCTCACCCTCAATCGAAGTTCCTTCCGAGAAAAAGGAAGAACCCAAAACTTTTGAAGCTCTCGTGGCCGCCCATAGCGACTACGGAACAAGCAAGCTCAAGGCAATGAAAGCCGTGATGCTATCTAACCCAACCGAATACACCGAGGCATTGTCTCGTGGTATTACGAAACTCTAAAGAAGGATAATACTAAAATGGCTACAAATATTGACGGTGGTGCAGTTCGCACCTTTAACTTTGCCTCGGCGATCTCGGCTTACCGATTCGCAGAGATTCACACGGACGGCACGGCTCGTGCGGCTGTTTCCGGTTCTGCTCGTTGCATTGGTTCTACCATTAGCGATGTAGCGGCTGGCGACAACGGCGCAGTCAAACTGTTCTACCCAACCTTTTTTGCAACCTCCGAGTACGGAATCACCGCTGGCAACCTTGTTGCTACGACTGGTTCTGGTCTCGTGACCACGGCGGCCGCCAATACTGGCGTCGTCGGAGTCGCCCTCGAAACTGCTCTTGCTGATGCAGTCATCGAAGTCGCAATTCCTCTAACCCAGTAATTTAACCTAAAAAAGAAAGACTAAAATATATGGCATATGTAAACGGCGGCACAACTATTCGGGCAGACATCAGCCAGGCGTTGATCGAAGCTCCTCAAGCCGACATCGGTTTGATCGGTTCGCAACTCCTCCCCTTGCAGAATGTAGATGCAAAGGCTGGAACATACCTCAAAGTTCAGTTGGCTGGTGGGGAACTCTTGACCAACAATGCTCTAGCTCGTGAAAGCGGCTCGAGCTATTCTCGTGGCATCCGTTCCTTCAGCTCGGCAAACTACGCAACGAACGAGGTAGGTCTGGAAGAGCTAATTCCGGATGATGCGGCCAAGGACTTAAATCGTTTCTTCGCCTACGAGTCTGAAACAGCAAAGTTCTTGCTCCGTCAGTTGAAGCTCTCCCACGAGAAGCGGGTATCCGATCTTCTCTGGAACTCAACGACTCCCTTCACCATCGCCGATCAAACTCGTGCAGTTGCCTACACCCAAGCCTTAGTGGCAACGGTTGATGTAGCTCGTGATGTGGCGGCGGCTAAATTGGCTCTTGCCCAATATGGTTACGAAGCGAATTGCGTTGCGATGTCTGCCAATGTGTTTGAGTTGATTCGTCGCTCCACCCTCCTCCAGAACCAGTTCTTCGGAGTTATCTCGAATACTGGTGCTAGGTTGTTGAGCGAAGCTGAAATTGCGGCGGCTCTGGGAGTTCAGAATCTCCTCGTAGGCCGTGCGGCTTACAACACAGCTGGCAAGAACAAAACCTATTCTGGTTCGTTCGTTGTTCCAGACACCAAGATCATCGTAGGTCAGATTGCTGGTGGTGAGTTCACCGCTGGTGGAATCGGACGCACCTTGGTCTGGTCGGGTGACTCGGCTGGTGGTTTCGTCTCTGAAAGCTATCGTGACGAAGCTCGCCGTAGCCAAGTGTTGCGTGTGCGTATGAACACCGACGAGGTCGTGATTGACCCGAATGCGGCGGTTCGTATCACCACAAACTTCGCCTAAAGAATTGTTGGTTCATTGAAGAAGGGGGAGTGAGGGAAACCTTGCTCCCCCTTTTTCTTTTAATTGACATCCCTCTTTAATTAGAAATCCTTGTAAGAATGAAAATACCTGTCTCCCTTTACCTAATAGCTGGCAATGAAGAATCACACATCAAGCGAGTCATTGAATCATTTAAGCCCATCGCAGAAGAGATTATTGTTTGTATGGCTGGGGGGTCAGCTACGCCAGACAAGACAGAGGAGATCGCTCTTTCCTTGGGTGCTAAAGTCATTCATTACAAAAACAAAAAAACTGATTGGCCTCACATAGACGATTTTGCTTCTGCTAGAAATACCGCCCTAGATGCTTGTAAAAATGAGTGGTCTATCTGGGTAGATGCTGACGATATAATGGCAGAGGGCGGGGAGAAGGTTTTAGAGGAAGGATTGGAACAAGCTGAAAAAGTAGGGGCTGAAATTGTTTGCTTTCGATATCTAGTTGAAAATGCTGGGTTGAATCCTATTCGAGAGATGGCCTTGAGGAAGGGGTGCGGGAGGTGGAGGAATAGAGTCCACGAAGCCCTTGAGCCAAACGACAGAAATAAGCTATTGGCGATTGATAAGATATTTAGGATTCATAGGCCAATTACAAGCAAGGCAGATTCCGCAGATCGCAATCATCGCATCCTAGCCGATGAACTAACCTCTGCCCCATTCAACCTTTACTACCAGCACCAAGAGTTTTTCTTGCGAGGGCAAATTGATAAGGCGATTGAAGTGGGAGAGAGGGCGTTGGTATTTTCAGACCTAGACGAAACCCTAAAATATGAACTGCTTTGCAATCTAGGCAGATGTTCCCCCACAGAAAAGAGAATGAGATATCTAGGGGAAGCGATTGCGGTGAATCCTATTCGTAGAGAGGCATACTTTTATTTGATGGCCGAATATTCTGCAAGGGGAGATTGGCCGAAGGCTTGGCACGCTGGTCGGGCTTGTATGGCGATGCCCAAACCTAACCTCCACTACTGGAATCAAGTTCACGCAATTTATGAATGGCAAGCCCTTGATGCTTATCGGATGGCTTCAGTTTGCCACGGCCAAAAAGAGGAGGCACAAAAGCTGGCGAATATGTATCCCAAGCCAAAGATCAGCGTAGTTCACGCCACAAGGGGCAGACCTCACATTGCTTTCTCAAGAAAGATGCAATGGCTGGCTTTAGCGAAAGAACCCCTAGCGATTGAGTGGTTGTTTATGGTTGATCACGATGAGGCGGTTGATTACACCCCGCACGAGGGCAAAAGAGTCAATCCGGGTGGAATCATTAACGCTTGGAACGAAGGGGCAAAGATAGCCAAGGGCGATGTTATTATTCAAATGAGCGATGATTGGAGTCCCCCAAGATACTGGGATGCCCTAATTTTGAGCAAGATCGACAACCTAGAGGCTGAAAGGGTGCTGGCAGTATCAGATGGCCTCCGAACCGACAAACTGCTTTGTATGGCTATCCTAACGCAAAAGAGGCTACGCAAGCAGGGGGGAAATATGTTCCACCCATCCTACCAAGAATCGGACGGCATTTATTCCGATAACGAGTTCACGGATAGAGCCTATGCCGATGATGTGGTTATTGAGGCAAAGGACTTGATCTTTCGACACGAGAACCCAATGTTCGCAGGGGGCAACCCAGACGAGCAACTAAAGAATCACAACAAACCAGAGTTCTATGAGAAAGGAAAAGCAATCTATGAAAAACGAAAAGCAAATAATTGGATGTAGGAAAGCAAAAAAGGGGGAGACTACGAGCAGGCTTGGTATAATTAGATTTGGGAAGTCTCGCCCCGACCCCACCAAATATGTGAAGGTTGATATCACCTATGACGACAAGGCTGAGAAGGAACTTTACGAGGCCGGAATGTTGGCATTAAAACACGACAAAGAAGCAGTCATTCAATATGTTATCGTGAAGGCTCTTACTGGATACGCAAAGTGCAAGAAATAAGCATCCACGACCCCTTCGGCCAAGCCCTTGCAAAATATAGCGAGGGACTAGAAGTAGGGCTAGAGATCGGGGGAGGAACTGGGGACGGCTCGACTCAATGTATTAGAACCAAAAAACTATTCAGCATTGAGAGCCACCCAGACCGCATAGGCCGGCATTCGATGAATCTATCTGCAAGGGGAGGCGTTGCTATCAATGGAACGGCAACCCTATCAAAGCTATGGATGAATAAGAACGATATTGAGGAGTTTTATCGAACTACCAAAACAAATCTCAACCAATATCCCCTCGAAACAGTTCTAGGCTGGCACAATGTCTGCCTAGAAACCGCCTTTCCTTATTCAACCAACGCCATCGAGGACATTCACTTTGAGCATAATGTAGACTTTGATTTTGTACTAATTGATGGCTCGCCTTTTTCTAGTGAGGCAGAGTTGCGTTGTGTTCGTCCCTTCCTAGCAGATAAGGCAATCATCGCACTAGACGATGTGAACGACATAAAGAACCACACCAACTACCACAAGCTCAAGGGATTTGCCAAACTGCTCTGGGAGGATTGGTCGGTGCGTAATGGGGCGGCCATCTTTCAATTATGCTAACCATCTTTACCATCGTTCTCAATGGGATGCCTTTTATCGAGAGACATCTAGCAGAATTTCAAAAGCTCAAGATTCCTTGGCAATGGAGGATTGTGGAGGGAGTGGCCGAGCCGCTAGGATGCACTCGCTGGTGCAATCAAGTTCCCGACAAATGGCATAAGGACTTCAAAAGCATAGACGGAACGCACGAATATCTCCAAAGCATCCAAGGCGGTAATGTTATCATTCACAGCCAAGGCAAGGCATTTAGTGGGAAGCTAGAGATGATTCAGCAAGCCCTTTTTGGGGTAGATTCTGGGGTTGTGATGGAGGTAGACGCTGACGAGATGTGGAGAGCAGAACAGATCGAGGGGATTTACGAATGTCTCAAGGGGGCAGAGGATGGGACAACAATGCAGTTCCATTGCAATTTCTTTGTTGGAGAAAATAAGCGAGTAGTTACTAGGGAGGGATATGGCTCGAACTGGTATGAATGGATGAGGGCTTGGAAGTGGGGCAACGGAGTATGTTTTACAAGTCACGAACCTCCTCGGCTGAATGTCGCCTCCCGCCTTGTTCCAAGGGGCGTGAC
>Ga0209401_1002536_pt1 | contig 11774 bp, 15 predicted proteins | sample M_140807_MF_Meta_FD_187318 | JGI IMG/M metagenome (GOLD analysis project Ga0209401, IMG submission 187318) | Freshwater microbial communities from Lake Montjoie, Canada to study carbon cycling - M_140807_MF_MetaG (SPAdes) (version 2) | ecosystem: Environmental > Aquatic > Freshwater > Lake...
AGCCCCGCCTGGTTGGCCAGCCATCCCTGGAGCCAGGAACGGCGCTTCTGGAACAGCCAGGTGCTGCCCCTGGTGGCCACGAACTACTGGCGGTCGATCGATGAAAACGGTCGACCCACCGACCACTTCTGGCGCATCGACCTGCTGCTCTTCCAGAGCGTCTTCGCCCTGGACATCCTGCTGCGGGCCGTGCGGCTGCGGCGTCGACTGCCCGGACTGAGCTGGCGTGACGCCTTCCTCAGGCGCTGGATCGATCTGCCCCTGCTGCTCCCCTTCTGGCGCTGGCTGCGACTGGCGCCGGTGCTCGAACGCTTGCAGACCAGCGGCCTGATCACCATCGAACCGCTGCGGGCGGTGGTGAGCCGGGGCGTGGTAGCCCTGTTGGCGGTGGAGTTGTTCGAGGTGCTTGCCCTGAAGCTGCTGGATGGCCTGCAGCAGCTGATCCGCTCGCCGCGCTGGCCGGCCAGGATCCGATCCCTGCGCTCCCACCAAACGGTGATGAATCATGAGCAGCGGGAGCTGGTGGAACTGATCAGGATCTGGGCACCCCTGCTCCTGGTGCAAGTGGCGCCCCGGCTGGCACCTGAACTGGAGGGGGTGCTGGGTCACGCCCTCCAGCAGAGTCTCCAGAACGCGGTCGTGCCGCCGCCCCTGCGCCAGCTCCAGCCGGTGCTGACGGTGGAGAAGGGCTTCAGCCGTCAACTGGCGGGTGGGGTTGTGGACAGCCTGCTCGACCTGACCCGAAGCACGGGCAACCGCCTAGGACGGCGGGATGATGAACAGCTGGCGCTGCTGCAGCGCTTCGTGGACCGCTTCTGGGAGGAGCTGGCCATCGCCCTGGAGAACGGTCCTGCCCTCGAACGTTCCCAGGACCTGCTGTGCGCCCTGATCGAGGACGTGAAGCGCACCTACCTGCGCCAGATCAGCCGTGCCGGCGTTGGGGTATTGATCGAAGAGCTCGATCAGATCATCGTGCAGGCGGGAACAACACCTGGATCGATTACTCCGCCTCCCCGCAGCCGAGCAACTCCTGCCACTCCTGGGGGCGAAAGCCAGTGGCGATCCTCCCCTGGGCCGTGATCAGGAAGGGGCGCCTGATCAGCATGCCATCGGCCGCCAGGGCATCGAGGGCGGCGCCATCCGTGAGGGCCGCCACCCGCTCCGCCCCCAGGGCCCTGTAACGCTGGCCGCTCGTATTGAATAGGCGCGAGCGGGAGCCGAGCTGCTGCAGGGCTTCCTCTAGGTCCTGGCGGGACGGAGGGGTCTCGGAGATGTCGCGCACATCAGCGCTGATGCCATGGTCTTTGAGCCAGGCGAGGGCTTTCCTACAGGTCGTGCAGGGCCCGTAGGAGTAAAGGCGAACGCTGCCGGCCAAGGGAGTGGAGGGATCGTTGATCGTTCAGGGGATGGCGCTGCTCCCCTTCAGCCACGGCCCACCAGCGCCTTGAGGGCACCCACCAGGCTGTTGGAACCCTTGCCCACGCCTTCGGAGGGACGGGTACGGACCGTGACATCCCCGTTCACGGTGGTGCGGCAGCTGAGCCGATAGCTGGCGGGGCGATCGGCGAGGTAAACCTGCTCCACATCGCTGCGTGGGGAAAGATTGCGAGCCCCTTCAAGAACTTCCACGACGCAGGTGCCGCACTGGCCCAAGCCGCCGCAATTGTTGAAGTTGTTGAGGCCCTTGTAGGGGTTGATGCCCGCGTCGAGGGCCGCCTTGCGGAGGTTGGCTCCCTCGATGCAACCCACCTGCTGGCCTTCCTGGTCAAAACGGATGGTGGGCACGGTCGGTGGGGGGATAGGGCGTTGCCTAACTTAAGACACGTTCACCCCAGCCGAGTCCGGGATGGCCCTGCTCCGCCTTCGCGTGGTGGCGATCGCGTGCCTGATCCCCCAAACGGCGAGGGCTGGAGAGTGGAGTTCGGGCTGAAGGCTCCCGCCTAGAATGACCACTTCCACGGCGGAGCCGTGACTGGGCGGGGCCATTACTGGGATGGAGCCAACTGTGGAATCAAGCCTGGAGTCGAGCCTCGAGGAAAGCGTGGTGGCAAGCGGGGGATCCAGCTACGAACAGATCGTGACCCGGATGATTCCCGGCTACGCCAGCCTGGCCCGGCTAGGGGTGGCCCTGCTCGCGGCCTCACCCCTGGCTTCCGCCCAAGGGGCTTCCGTCCTGGTGGCCGGTTGCGGCAGCGGCGCCGAGTTGCTGGAGGCCCGCGGCCAGCGTCCCGACTGGCATCTCACCGGGCTGGATCCATCCGCCGCCATGCTCCAGGTGGCCCGCCGCCGGCTGGCTGGGCAACCCGGCATCGACTGGCAGCAGGACAGCGTGCAAAGCCTTGAAGCCCGTGCCCGCTTCGATGGCGCCTTGGCGGTGCTGGTGCTTCAGGCCCTACCCGACGATGGCAGCAAGCTGACCTTTCTCACCGCCCTGGCCCGCAGCCTTCGTCCGGGCGGCCAGGTTGTGCTGGTCGACCTGATGCAGCCGGAACGCTCGCCGATTCAACACCAACTGCGGGAGGCCCGTCTGGGTTTCCAGAGGGCCAGTGCTGGCCTCAACGCCCCAGCTGCTGCGGAGCATCCTGTGAGCGCAAAGGGCGCGGCAACAGATTCAGCGGACAACAACACCCTGGTGGCGGACCTCAGCACCGGCTTACACCCGATCGGTCTCTCCCGGCTCACCGCCTTGGTGGAGGCCGCCGGATTCGGCGATCCCGCCCCGGTATACCAGGCACTCGATGTGGAAGGTTTCCTGTTGCAGCGAAGGGATTAACCCCCTTCTGCTGCGGCCTCCCGAACCCGCTTGAGCAGTTCCGGCACCGCCCCATGATCAAGCCAGCCAAGGATGCTGATCTGGCGACCCTCCAGACTTTGGTACGTCCGGAAGAACTCCGTGACATCGGCCAGCTGGGTGGGTGCAATCTGGGCGATGCTCGTGATGGAATCTTTGCGGGAATCGGCAACGGGCACGCAGAGCAATTTGGCGTCACGAAGGCCGCCATCCATCATGTCCAGGCAACCGATGGGCCGGGCACGGATAAGGCAACCTGCGAAAGTGGGCTCATCCATGATCACCATGCCGTCGAGGGGGGAACCATCCTCGGCCAGGGTGCCAGGCACGAATCCGTAGTCGAAGGGGTAGCGTACCGAGGAGTGCAGCACTCGATCGAGAACCATCACTCCGGTTGTCGGATCGAACTGGTACTTATTGCGACTTCCTGCTGGAATCTCCACCAAGAGATTGACCAACCCCGGCGCTGGACAGGCTGGAAGAGTTGTGAAATTCATGCCGCTAACCGCTGTCCGTCAGCCTAGGTAGCAGCAAGCCGGTCGGATGATCATCGCGGTCGAGTACCACGCTGGTCAGGGGAACGACCAGCGTGAGCAGGGCGATGGCTACTCCGCCGATCCAACCGAGCCCTTGGCCGAATTCTTCACTGGGATCCTGGGTGCTCTGCGGCAAACGGTCCGTGCCCGCCCGCTGGGTACTGCCGCCTCCAGCGCCGCTGGCCTGGCGAAGGCCCCCCTGGGCCGCTGCCGATGGTTTGAGGAATGGTGGCGAGACCTCCCCTCCAGGAGGGTCCCCATCACCGTCCTCGGGGGGGGCGGAAGCTGCTGACGGCTCGGAGGAGACGGACGGTGCGGAACCGGGTAGAAGGGCAAGGCGCGAGTAGCGCTGAGTAGGAACAGAATCCATGGGGTGGTGGACCGCATGAGCTGCGGGCCACTGGAGCGGCAGCGGGCTGCCGTGATAACAGAGATTTCAGTCTGGCACCCTGAACCCGATTATGCAGCCGGTCGGGACTGGTTATGGAGTTGGCGGGGGGTGACATGGGTGGTGGGCAGACCATCAAGGTCATCCAACCGCTGGCGAATCGCCCGCAATTCCTCGAGGATGGATCCAAGCAGATGCTGGGTCGCGGTGGAGGGCGAGTTGAGCACCTCGACAGTGACCTCCTTGATCCGGAGCACATCCCTGGCAAATCGGGCTACCTCATTGGGATGAAAGAGGAGTGGCTCCTTCTGATCGCTGCGGTATTCGGGGTTGAGCTTGCGGGGATTGAAGGGTGGATTGAGGTTGCGTGGGTCGGTATTGGTGTAGCGATACACCGATGCCCTTGAGCGGTTCAGGCACTTTTGAACCTCTTCAATCATGACCAGTGATTCCCCTTGAGCCCCTTCTGCATGCGAAACCGCTCCGATGGCTTCACTGACCGATGCCGGGTGGTACCCCTGGCCAGCCGGCTGCCCGTGGGACCCCTGGGGACCGAATTGGGCGGCACCGGGCTGGGAGAACATGAGCTGCTAAGGGCTAACCATGATGGCCAGCGACCATAGCAGATGTTTTTTCAGGTTTTGGTCGTCGGCGAAACCTTCGCCCTCGGCCGATTGGCTGGGCCGATTCGGCTGGGGTGGTAACCTCCGCCCGCCGGTTGTTGATTTCTAGGTCATGCGCGTCTCCCGCCTGTTGCTGGTGACGCTGCGCGATGATCCAGCCGATGCTGAAATTCCCTCCCATAAGCTACTACTTAGGGCGGGCTACATACGCAGGTTGGGGCCCGGCATCTACGCCTATCTGCCCCTACTCTGGCGCGTATTGCAGAAGATCTCCGCCATTGTACGGCAGGAGATGGATAGCACCGGTGCCCTTGAAACCCTGTTGCCGCAGCTGCAGCCGGCCGAGCTGTGGCAGCGCAGCGGCCGCTGGGCCGGTTACACGGCAGGCGAAGGCATCATGTTCCACCTGGAGGATCGCCAGGGGAGGGAACTCGGACTCGGACCCACCCATGAGGAGGTGATCACGGCCCTGGCGGCGGACCTGCTGCGTTCCTACCGTCAATTGCCGGTAAATCTTTATCAGATCCAGACCAAGTTCCGCGATGAGATCCGGCCCCGTTTCGGTCTGATGCGGGGACGCGAATTCATCATGAAGGACGCCTACTCCTTCCACGCCGATGAAGGCTCGCTGCGCCAGACCTATGCGGCGATGGATAATGCCTACCGGCGCATCTTCCGCCGCTGCGGTCTGAAGGCTGTTGCCGTGGAAGCCGACAGCGGTGCTATTGGTGGCTCCGCCAGCCAAGAATTCATGGTCACCGCCGACGCGGGCGAGGACCTGATCCTGAGCAGTGCTGACGGATGCTATGCCGCCAATCAGGAGCGGGCGGTTTCCCTGCCGCCCGCTCCCGTGGAGCTGCCCGCAGGGCTGCGGGCAGGGGGGGCCGGTGAGCTCCTGGCCACCCCGGGCCAGACCACGATCGAGCAACTGGTGATCGCCCATGGACTCGAGGCCAGCCAGCTCGTGAAGGTGCTGCTGCTGCTGGCCCGCTTCGAGGATGGTCAGCACCAGCCCCTGCTGATCAGCCTGCGGGGTGACCAGCAGCTCAATGAGGTGAAGCTGGCCAACGCGGTCTCGGCCAAACTTGCTGGTGAGCATGGCGCTCTGCTCGCGATCGATCCGCTCAGTGGTGAGCTGGTGGCTGAGCTGAACCGCAGCGAAGGGCTAACCATCGATCTTGCCGCCCTCCCCCTGGGCTATCTGGGGCCGGATCTGAAGGATGAAATGCTGTCGGCAGCATGCCCTTCCCAGCTCGTTGACTTACGGGAATCCAGGGCGGGAAGCGCCGGTGCTGCGGCCCTGCCGCAACCGCCGCGCCCACACCTGTCAACAAGCTTCCTCCGCCTCACCGACCCCACCGCCGCCGATCTGCCGGCCTTCGTGTGCGGCGCCAACCAAGTGGATCAGCATCGACTCGGGGCCAGCTGGGCAGGTCTGGGATTGCGCCCCGAGGTGGTGGACCTGCGGGCCGCCCAGCCCGGCGACCGTTGCCTGCATGACCCCAGCCAAACCCTGGCAGCGGCCCGTGGCATCGAGGTGGGCCACATCTTTCAGCTGGGCAGGAAGTATTCCGATGCGATGGAGGCGCGCTTCACCAATGAGAAGGGTGTTGAGGAAAGCTTGTGGATGGGGTGCTACGGCATCGGGGTGTCGCGGCTGGCCCAGGCGGCGGTGGAGCAGAACCACGATGCCAATGGCATCCGCTGGCCCCTGGCGATCGCCCCCTTCGAGGTGATTGTGGTGAGCGCCAGCGCCCAGGATCCCCGGCAGGTGAGCCTTGCCGAGGCGATCTACGAACGCCTGTGCAACGCCGGGGTCGATGCCCTTCTCGACGACCGTGATGAGCGCGCCGGCGTGAAGTTCAAGGATGCTGATCTGATTGGCATCCCCTGGCGCGTTGTGGTGGGTCGCGGCGCCGCCGAAGGCCAGGTTGAACTGGTCTGCCGTGACGACGGGCAACGGCGCGACCTGCCGGTCGAAGCGGCCCTCGAGGCCCTGCTGGAGGTGATCCCAGCGGCCCGCTCCGGCCTGGTGAGCGGCATGGGGGCCTGACTCCCGTCGTTCTGAAAGGCCGCCACGGGCTCGCCCGTAGAATCACCCACATCTGCAAATGCGTCGATGCTCGCCCTCAGGAGCCTGATTAGCAGCTGGGCCAGGTGCTTGCACAACGCCCTACCGGCCAACGCCCTGCGCCCGCTGCTTGCCCTTGGGCTCTGCCTCTGTCTGAGCCTCAGCGCCTGCTCTGGAGCTCAAGGTGGCCTGACGGGCAACTATGTGGACGACACCGTGAGCGTGGCCCAGACCCTGCTGACCACCATCGCGATTCCCCAGGATGATCCGGCCCATGCCCAGGCCGAAACCGACGCTCGGCTCCTGATCACCAACTACATGGCCCGCTATCGGCCGCGCCGTGATGTGAATGGCCTGGCGTCCTTCACCACCATGCAGACCGCCCTGAACTCCCTGGCGGGCCACTACACGAACTACGCCAACCGCCCCATCCCGGATGCCCTGCGCAGTCGCCTGGAAAAGGAACTGCAGCGGGCATCCACCAGCGTGGCCCGCGGCGCCTGAGGGTTGAATCCTCCGATCAGGGTCTTCAACGAACGTCCCGGTTTTTTGACGAAGGGGCCTCTGATCTGAGAAACTCGATCCTTGCGCTTCCAAGCGGCTTCGGGCCGCTGTGTCCTTGGCCAACGTTGTTGTCATCGGTGCGCAGTGGGGCGACGAAGGGAAGGGAAAGATCACCGATCTGCTGAGCCGTTCCGCCGATGTGGTGGTGCGCTACCAAGGCGGTGTGAACGCAGGACACACGATCGTCGTCGGTGACCGTGTCCTCAAGCTCCACCTGATTCCCTCGGGAATTCTCTATCCGGACACCACCTGCCTGATCGGTTCAGGCACGGTGGTGGATCCCAAGGTGATGCTGGGCGAACTCGACATGCTCTGCAGCTACGGGATTGAGGTCTCGGGCCTGAAGCTCGCCGGCACCGCCCATGTGACCATGCCTTACCACCGCCTCCTGGATCAGGCGATGGAACAGCGCCGCGGCGACCGTCGCATCGGCACCACCGGCCGCGGCATCGGCCCCACCTATGCCGATAAATCCGAACGCAATGGCATCCGGGTGCTCGACCTGCTCGACCCCGAACGCCTGCGCGACCGACTGCTCGGCCCCCTGGCCGAGAAAAATGACCTGCTGCAGAAGGTCTACGGACTCGATCCCCTCGATCCCGAGGCGGTGATCGCCGAATACGCCGACTATGGCCAGCGGCTCGCACCCCACGTCGTGGATTGCACGCGCACCATCCACGAAGCCGCCCGGGCCCGCAAGAACATCCTCTTCGAGGGGGCCCAGGGCACCCTGCTCGACCTCGACCACGGCACCTACCCCTACGTGACCTCCTCCAACCCGGTGTCGGGGGGGGCCTGCATCGGTGCCGGCGTGGGCCCCACCCTGATCGACCGGGTGATCGGCGTGGCCAAGGCCTACACCACCCGTGTGGGGGAGGGGCCGTTCCCCACCGAACTCGAGGGCAGCCTCAACGACCATCTCTGCGACCGGGGAGGCGAGTACGGCACCACAACCGGACGCCGTCGTCGCTGCGGCTGGTTTGACGGCGTGATCGGCCGCTATGCGGTGCAGGTGAACGGCCTCGACTGCCTGGCGATCACCAAGCTCGATGTGCTCGATGAGCTCGATGAAATCCAGGTGTGCGTGGCCTACGAACTCGATGGCCAACGGATCACGCACTTCCCTTCCGGCGCCGAGGATTTCGCCCGCTGCCGTCCGATCTTCGAGACCCACCCCGGCTGGATGTGCTCCACCGCCGACTGCCGCAAGCTGGAGGACCTCCCCGCCACCGCCCGCGCCTACCTCCGCTTCCTGGCCGAACTGATGGAGGTGCCGATTGCCATCGTGTCGCTGGGAGCCCAGCGCGACCAGACAATCGTGGTGGAAGATCCGATCCACGGACCCAAGCGCGCCCTGCTCAGCGTCTGAACGTCTCCGTGCCAGCCAGAAGCGGTGGCGAGCCGCCTGGGCCATGGCCCTGGTCCCATGTCAGCCTCTTCTGGATTTCAGGCATCCTGCCGGATCCGGCCCCGAAGGGAGCCTGTCCTTCCCTCACCGAACCCCTCACCGCTCCCCCCCCATGACCTCCTCGCCCAAGACCCTGGATGTGGTCGGCATCGGCAACGCCATCGTGGACGTGCTGGTGCAGGCCGACGACGCCTTCCTCGCCAGCCATGGCCTCAGCAAGGGGAACATGGCCTTAGTGGACGAGCAGCAGGCCGAACAGCTCTACGCGAGTGTGGGTCCAGGCCTGGAGACCTCCGGGGGTTCGGCGGCCAATACCCTGGCCGGCATTGCCCAGCTAGGGGGTCGTGCCGGCTTCATTGGCCGGGTGCGCAACGACCAGCTCGGGGCGATCTTTGCCCACGACATCCGCTCGGTGGGCGCACGATTTGAGACCCCTGCTGCCGAGAGCGGACCCTCCACGGCCCGCTGTTTGATCCTGGTCACCCCTGATGCCCAGCGCACCATGTGCACCTACCTGGGGGCCTCGGTGGGTCTGGATCCGGCCGACCTGGATCTGGACCTCGTGCGGCAGGCCGAGGTGCTCTACCTGGAGGGCTACCTGTGGGACAGCGAGGAGGCCAAACGAGCCTTCCTTGCCGCGGCCGAGGTGGTGCGCGACAGCGGCGGCCAGGTGGCCCTCTCCCTCTCCGATGGCTTCTGCGTGGATCGCCATCGCGCCAGCTTTCAGGAGTTGGTGGATGGCCATGTGGATGTGCTCTTCGCCAACGAGACCGAGATCCGCTCCCTCTACGAGGTGGACTCCTTCGAGGCCGCAGCCGACCAGGTGCGGGGGCGCTGCAGGGTGGCCGCCCTCACCCGCAGTGAACTGGGCTCGGTGGTTCTGAGCGGCGAAGACACCCTGGTGATTCCTCCCTACCGACTTGGCGAACTGGTGGATACCACCGGGGCCGGCGATCTCTATGCGGCCGGTTTCCTCTTCGGCTACACCCGCGGCGAAAGCCTGGAGCGTTGCGGTCACCTGGGATCCCTTTGCGCCGGCCTGGTGGTGACCCAGCTGGGCCCCAGACCCCAGGCTTCCCTTCCGGAACTGGTGGCCACCCACCTGGGCTGAGGCCTGCCTTGCGGCCCGCTCCTACCCCAGCTGCTCCCCGAGCCAGAGGCCATAGTCGCCTCGGCTGCTCCCGGCGAGCACGATCCATTCTGGGGTCTGGTAGCCGTGCAGAGCATGGACGGCCCGATGAAGATCGGACAGCTGCTCGGGCGCGGTCTTGAGCAGCAGCTTCACCTCATCGGCCGTTTCCACTGACCCCTGCCATCGGTAGTGGGAGCGAACGGGCAGCACGCTCACGCAGGCCACCAGGCGCCGCTCCAGCAGGGCCCGGGCCAGGGCGTCGGCCCGCTCGAGGGTGGCCTCGGAGGTGAGCACCAGGCAAACCGAGCGATCGAGCCCATCACCTGGTTGCATGCCCCCACGCCCCTTCGCTTACCCCCATTCTGGCGTCCCGAGGCGATCCAGCAGGCTTTCCATGCCGTGGCACTCCAGGCCTAGAGGTTCTGGCGGCCGCTCCAGCAGCAGCAGGGGCAGGCCGGATTCGGCGCTGAGGCTGTGCCAGAGCTCCTCGGTGATACCGCCTGAGCGGCGACAGAGCACCGCCTCGATGCCCCAGCGCCGGCACAGGGCCCGCTCGATCAGCCCTGTCTGGGAAGGCTGCAGGCAGGCCACCCGCTCGGTCGCCAGCCCGGCCGCCATGGCCTGGGCCAAAGCCCCGGGGCTCGGGAGGATGCGGGCATGGTGGCGCGAGCCGGGGCTGAGGGCCAGGGCGCTGGCTAGCTGGCGGGCGCCGATCGCCAGCAGCAGGGAACGGCCGGCCAGGGGAATGGTGGTCAGGGCGCCCAGGTCCGCCAATACGGTGGCCCCGCCAGGGGGGAGCAGGGGCCGCTGCAGGCGCAGCAGGGGCTGGGCCTGCAGCCGGCAGGCCTCGGCGAGGTCGGCGCTGATGCGACGGGCGAAGGGATGGGTGGCATCCACCACCCACGCGGGCCGATCCCCCGCCGCCTCGGCCTGCGCCAGGGCGTTGGCCACGGCCTTCGATCCGCCGATCGGGCCCACCGCCATCTCCAGGCCCGGCGCTTTTGGATAGGAGCGGGCCGCCCCCTCGCTCACAACCCATACCCGCAACCGCCATCCTCTCGCCAGCAGGGCCTTGGCCAGGGGGGGGCCTTCCCCAGTGCCGCTCAACAGCCAGATGGGGCTCCCCGGGTGGTGGGGTGGGCGGGTGTGCATCAGGATGGGCGCTCCAATCCGTGGGTATGGGCGTGAATCACTGCTTGCTGGAGGTTGAGGTGCTGGAGGCACCCCAGATTCGCTACACCCAGGACAACCAGACCCCGGTGGCCGAGATGACGGTCCGGTTCGATGGGCTGCGTCCGGATGACCCCCCGGGCCAGATCCGGGTGGTGGGCTGGGGAAGCCTGGCCCAGGATCTGCAGAACCGGGTTCAGGTGGGCCAGCGCCTGGTGCTGGAGGGGCGGCTGCGCATGAACACCGTGAGCCGTCCCGACGGAGTCAAGGAGAAGCGAGCCGAATTCACCCTCGCCCGCCTCCATCCCTCGGGGGCCGCCCCCGCCGGAACGCCCATCCCCGTGGAACCCCGGGGACCTGGGGCTGCCAACGCTGCGCCAGCAGTGCGTCGCACCGGCGCCGCCGCCAGCGGCAACAGGCCGGCACCAGCGGCACCGGCGGCACCAGCGGCACCACCAGCCGGCCAGTCGAGCGAAGCCGCTGCTCCGGTGTGGAACACCTCGCCGTTGGTGGCGGATCCCGAAGGATTCGACGAGGAGGACGACATTCCATTTTAAGTCTCGTCCGGCTGCTATGGCGTCCTCGATCAGCCCGTGCCGCAGCGTTCGGCGGCCTGATCGAGGAGCAGGCCCAGTTCGCGCTCCAAGGCGGCCAGGTCAAGCCTCCAATGGGGCCAGTGGCCGGCGTCGATCTGCCGCAGCAGCCAGAGTCTGTCCTGGCGAAGCTGCTGGAGCAGGTCGTCGGTGCTGAGGGTGGCGGGATCGGCCGCGACATCCACCACCAGGGCTTCCGGAGGCGGCTGGGGCGAAGACGAGTTCATGGCGGTTGAAGGTGGTCAGCCGGTGTGCCCCATCCTGGACTGCCCTGCGAGATCATGGGTTGATGCAAGCACTCTTTTCCTCCCGCCTGATCTCCCCAGGCAGCCTGGTCACCGTCGTGGGGGCCGTGCTCACTGTGGTGGGCTCGGTGGCCTATCTCAACGACAACGCCAATCTCAGCCTGCCCACGATCTTCTATGGCATTCCGATCCTGCTGGGAGGCCTGGCTTTGAAGTCCTCGGAGCTCCCCCCTCCCCTTCGGCTTCCCCCCCC
>Ga0209401_1002538_pt1 | contig 11770 bp, 10 predicted proteins | sample M_140807_MF_Meta_FD_187318 | JGI IMG/M metagenome (GOLD analysis project Ga0209401, IMG submission 187318) | Freshwater microbial communities from Lake Montjoie, Canada to study carbon cycling - M_140807_MF_MetaG (SPAdes) (version 2) | ecosystem: Environmental > Aquatic > Freshwater > Lake...
ATGACGGCTGGCGAGGCATAGTTTTCGCTGGCAATGAGCTCAATGTGGTGTTCTTGGCGTGAATTTTCTGCCTGGATAGCGGCAAAAATTTCGGGATCGGTTTGTTCAATCAGAATATTTTTGGAGTACATGGAGAGCTTTCAATCGATGCCCAAGTGTAGCCTAGGCGATATTTATCGAGCGTTGGGCAGGGATTTGATTTCCTTGGATTTGGCCAGTTTGGAGACAGCATCTTGTAATCGAGCCTGCTCAAGCAACACCCTTGAGATGTAGTCTTGTTCGAGCGAAACAGACTCTTCGCCAGCCTTGTAAAGTCGCAAAGCGTCTTCAAGATTGGGAGTGAAGTCGATGCAATCCTTCAAAATTTTGACACCAATTCTCAAATTTGTTTTGGGGTCAAAAATGGCGAGAGACCCGCCAAAGGGCGTGAATTGATCGGAGTGCACATCGGCCACAACTTGCATCAACCCACTGGCTCCCGAGGGGCTTCTTGCAAATGGGTTGAAATTGGACTCGACGCCGATGACCGCTAGGATGAGGGTGGGGTCTAGGTTGGCTCGGTTGGCCAGATCAAATACCTCCGGCAACAAAGCGTTTAAAGGCTCTGCGGCCACGCGGTACTTGCTGCGAACAGCTTGGAGCAAAAGTTGCTGCTGGGGCGTCAAGTTGCCTGAGGGCGAGGCCAAAACCCGACTCAACACCTTCTGCATCTCGGAATCAGGCTCGGCAATGTTCAGACGGCTGTACAGCCAGCTTTGAAGATTTTGGACAGTGTGAACCCTGATTTCAGGCCTCGCCAACGCGAGCAAACCAAGCAGCACGGCCAACAGTCCGAGCAATGCAAAACTGTGGTGAGAAATGTTGATGAAGCCACGCGCAATGTCACCCGCAAACGTTTTCAAACCCAGCCCAAAGCGGCGAGCCCATTGGCCTGCGGTGTCTTGGATGGTGTGGGTGGTCACAGTGTTGAAGGACGTGGAAAACCACAGATTATAAAAAAAATAGAAAATAGATGTCGTGGGCCTCTGACAGGCCACCTTCCTCGGTGAAAATACCCTCTTTATTCATTTGTGTTGTGACCGTGACCCCATCTTCTCCTAAGACCCCCGATGTTCAATCTCTTGATGCCTTGACGGGGGGCGCATTCGTTGCTCAAACTTCGGGAGAGCGTGCGGCCAAGTTGCGGGAATGGTTGTTGACCGATCCATCGCAAGACATGTTGCAATTGGTTTTCAAAGAACTTTCCAATCGTGACAAAGGCGCTGCCAAAGTATTGCGTGAGCGATTGGACGAATTGAAAAGATCGCACGGCCAAGATGTGTTGGCGGCAGAGTGGGCTGCCCGTGCACAAACCATGTTGTCGGCTGATCGCATCAACATTGCCGATGCCATGGCTTGGCAACGCGACGCTGCCAAGGCAGGCGCCCCTTTGTCTCGTGAGCCTTTGGCGGGCCTCAAGCTTCAATTGAACGAAAAAATCAAAGTGCTTGAAGACCTCCAACACCAAGTGATGGTGCAGCGAGAGACGGCCGTGTTGTTGGCGCAGCGCATTGAAGTGTTGTCCACCAAAAGCCTCAAAGAAGCCGACCTGGCCAATGAGACGCTCCAGGCCGATGTGGCCCATTGGCAGCATCAAGCGCAAAGTCTGACAGGCAATGCCAATTGGCCAAGCGTAGACCTTAAGTACCCCCCGCAGCTTGAAAATTCACGTCAACAATTGCTCAGTGTCTGGGAAGCCTTTGAAGGTGCTTTGTTTCAAGCCAAGTCAGCTCGCAACGATTCAAATGAACCCTTGCCGCCAGTGCCAGTTTGGGCGGAAGAGATCCGATTGGCAAGAGGTGGAAGTGTTCATGTCGCCCATTCACCCAGACATTCTGCGCCCGAATTAGACGCTGGTCGAACAGCCTCTGACAAAGTGGACGCACACCCAGCTGCCGCAAACCACGCACCTTCGGTCTCTGCCGTTTCAGTTGAACAGCCTGGCTCTGGCCTGGGTCAGACCGATGCGGGTCATCCAGAAAAGGCGGCTAAGCCTGTTAAAACCAGTGCCACCAAAATGGACCCAGCCCAACGTTTGGCCCTGCGCGAAGCGGCCAATGAGGTGGTGAAGGGCGCAATGGCGGTGTTGGCGGCTGAAATCAACGATGTCAATTTGGCAGCATTGATCCAAGTCTTGAAGGACCACGGCCGAAACATGGACACGGCCATGGACTTGCAAGTTCATGAAGCCTTGGTCGCTGCCGGTCATGCTGCCGGTTGGCAGCGCCATGTGGCCGATCAAAGCCGCTTGGCCTTGGTCTTGAAGGCGGAGGCACTTTTTAAGAAAGTGCCTGTGAAGCAGGAAAAACTGGTTGAGCCTGCTCCAGCAGAAGCAGCAGCACCAGCACCAGCAGCACCAGCACCAGAAGCATCTGCAGAGACACCAGCGGAAACCAAAGAAGAAGCCAAAGAAGAAGTTCTTATCGAACTTAAGGAAGAGGCGCCACCCGAAATTAAAGAACCAGCAACAAAAGAACATGTTGCTGAAAGCTTTGTGCTGGAGCCCGCCGTAGGTGGCCGAAAAATGCAAGAGGCGCTTCGCCAGTTGCGTGAAGATTGGAAGCAAGCCGATCAAGGGGGTTTGCCCAACCATGCACTTTGGAAGCGTTTTGATGCGGCTTGCAATAATGCCTACAAAGTGGTTCAGGCTTGGCTGGACAAGATCAAACACGAAGCCGCCGAGCACCGCGCTCAACGCTTGGCCTTGATGGAGGAAGTCAAGCAATGGGGCGAAGCCAATGCCAACAATTCCGACTGGCGTGCACATTTGCGCGCCTTGCATCAGTTTGGTGATCGCTGGCGCAACGCCGGGCACTTGAGCGAAAAAGCATTTGCCGAATTACAACCACTTTGGAAGCAGGCTTTGCAGACTGCAGCTGCTCCCTTAGAGACAGCCCAAAAAGCCAGCGCCGATCGCAGGCAAGCGCTCATTGAGCAAGCCGAGCAATTGGGTGCGGCACCAGTGTTGCGAGTCGATGCTGTGAAGGCTTTGCAACAAGCTTGGCAAGCTGAAGCGCAAAGCGTTCCCATGGACCGCCGCTTTGAGCAAAAAATGTGGGAAGCTTTTCGCAAGCCCATTGACGACGCTTTCAATCGCAAAACCAGCGCTCGCGAGCCTCAAGCTTCTGCACCCTTGAGTGCTCACGACCGCATCGTCTTGGAGGCCTCTAACGCCTTGAAAGCAGCCAATGCTTCTGGCGATGTTCAGCAAATCAAATCTGCCATGGCTGCGCTAGATGCTGCACTCAAAGGCCAAGCCAACGCTTTGGCGTCAGGTGCTGAGGTGCAAACCGACAAGCCCGCTGAAACGCCCACACTTTCTGAGTCGGCGTTGCCGCAATCAGAGTTGCCTGTTGAAACGCCCAAACCCGCCCGACCCTTGGTGGCCATGCGAGGTGACGATCGTCCTGGTCAAGCCAAATCAGTGCCAGCACCTGCAGGCCGAGGCGGCCCTGGCGACCGGAGAGACGGCAGGGGGGGGCAAGGTGGCAAGCCTGGCCGCTTTGAAAGAGACGATCGATCTGACAGACAAGACCGTGGCCCCCGATTGGGCGATGCCGCATTCAGGGCGCAACGCGATGCCATGGAGCATGCCGAATTGGCTCTGCGCAAACTCGCAGCACAAGCGCATGGCGAGTCACTCACACAGCTGCTCAGTGCTTGGGAAAAACGTCAACCTGACTTGATGCCCACCTCACAGGCCTTGGGTCGCAACGTCAATGCGGCCGCGCGCACGGCCTGGGCCCATGCCATCCATCAAGCACCTACAGCCAATGCCACTGAAGCCATCTTGAGGCTTGAAATGGCGGCCGAGGTGCCCACACCTGCCGAGAACCTGAACGAGCGTCGCGCTTTGCAATTGCAATTGCTAACCCGTAAAAACCAACCTGGCCCTGCCGAAACTTGGGGCTTGGATGTGACCGCCGTGTTGTCAACCTCGCACGATGAAAAGCTGGCGCGTCGCTTGCAGTCTGCGCTTAAAAACCTGCTGCGCAATTAAGGGCGGAAAGTCTTTCCACCTTTCCACCGACATGCCAGCGCAGTACTTCTGCGCGAGGCTTTGCGTCTGAAAGGTCCCAATCGCTCAGCACCCTGCGAACAAAATCAGCTTGCGATCCCAAGACATGATCGGCAGGCTTGTGCGTGTGGCCATGCAGCAAACAACTGCACCTGGCTTGAGTCAAGGCAGCCAAGGCCCAAGCCGGGTCGACATCGGCATATAGTTTCGCGCCATTGGTTTTGAGTGCTTCACTTTGCAAGCGCAAGTTTCTCGCGATGTCTTGACGCTCTTCCAAAGGTCGAGCTAGAAACTGGCTTTGCCAATCTGGCGTGCGAACCGTTTTTCTGAATGCTTGGTAATCAAGGTCTGCCAAGCAGCCTTCATCACCGTGCGACAGCAGCCACCGCAGCCCGCCAAACATCAACAGCGTTGGGTCAGACAAATCTTCAACTTGGCAAGATTGCAAAAAATCAGAGCCCACCAAAAAATCTCGGTTGCCGCGCATGAAAGCCACATGCTTGTGGGTTGTTGCCGCCTTGAGCACTGCGCCGCATTGCTTTAAAAAGGCATTGGAATGGACGGCGTCGTCGCCCACCCAAACCTCAAACAGGTCGCCCACAATGAACACAGCGTCTGCGCTGCTGTGCTGCATGAAAAGTTGCCATGCTTGAAACGTGGCGAATTCTTTTTCCTGCAGGTGCAGGTCTGAAATGAAGTCGATCGTGCGCCAATGTTCAGGCGCTTCAAGCACCTGAAATGCTTGCATCAAAGGGCTACTGCCTTTTCAATCACGATCGCCTCGTTGGGCACATCGTCGTGGAAGCCATTGCGGCCTGTTTTGACACCTTCAATGGCGTCCACCAATTCGGTGCCAGAAATCACATGGCCAAAAACAGCATAACCCCAGCCTTGCAAGGATGGTGCTGTGTGGTTCAAAAACTCGTTGTCGGAGGTGTTGATGAAAAACTGAGCCGTGGCAGAGTGGGGCGCTTGCGTGCGGGCCATGGCCAAGCTGTACTTGGTGTTTTTCAAGCCGTTGTTGGCTTCGTTTTGAATGGCGGCATCGGAGTGCTTTTGTTGCATGTCGGGCTCAAAGCCGCCGCCTTGAATCATGAAGCCTGGAATGACGCGGTGAAAAATGGTGTTGTCGTAATGACCTTTTTTCACGTAGTTCAAAAAGTTCTCAGTGCTCAGTGGCGCTTTTTCGGCGTCGAGTTCGATGAGGATGACGCCTTTGCCGGCGATGTGAAGTTCGACTTGAGGTTGGCTCATGTTTATTGCACTATAGAAATTGAAAGAATGACAACAGGCAACCTTGGAACATCGGTTCGAAAAGGTCCGCCCATGCCCGTTGGGGTGGCTTTGATTTTATCCACTACTTCCATGCCTGAGATGACTTTTCCGAAAACCGTATAACCAAAAAGTTGCAAGGCATTGAGTAAATTCTCACGCGGCACGTTTTCATAGACTTGGCCACGGTGCTCAAAGCGTGGAACAGGGTCGCCATCGGGAATGGGGGTGGGGTCTAAGAATGCGTTGTCCACCGTGTTGATAAAAAACTGAGCGGTGGCAGATTGAGGGTCGTTGGTGCGGGCCATGGCCAAGTAGCCTGTTTGATTTTTGAGGCCAGCCGCCAAGGCCTGGCGGCCCTCGTGCTGCACCGGTGCGCGCGTTTTACGCTCTTTGTATTGCGCATCGTAGCCACCACCCTGAATCATGAAGTTAGGAATGACCCGGTGAAAAATGGTGCCGTTGTAATGTTTGTCTTTGACGTATTGGAGAAAGTTGGCCACTGTTTTGGGCGCCTTATCAGGGTATACCTCTACCAAAATTTCGCCCATGTTGGTGGCAATTTTGACTTTGGGGGTCTCTTGTGCAAAGGCTTGCTGCGACAAAAGCAACAAGCCTAAGCTTGCACCCACAACCAAACACACCGCCAGTCGCAATTTGACGGTGCAAGCGGAAAACGAAATTGTGAAGAAAGGTGCCATCTTTTTATTTGCGCAGTGTTTGAATGTTGGTCAGCGTGGTGGCACCGGCCAACGGGGGTGGCAATGGCAGCAGAGCCTGTGGATTTGGAATGGCGCGTGCTTTGGCATGGGCTTGCTGTGCCATGGCTGAGTACAAATCGCCCAAATTTTGCAACGCAATCTTGTAATTGGGACGCGCTTGAATGGCTGCATTCAGGGCCTCGATGGCTGCGTTGAATTGACCCTTGGCCGCTAATAAAACACCTAAATTGTTGTAGGGCTCGGGTAACTCGGGATGGTCTTGAATCATGGCTTGCAGCACATCGACGGCCAGGTCTGTGTTGCCCATGCCGGCCAAAGCTTGGCTCAGCATCAGTCGCCATTGCGGCGATTGCGCTGAGCTGGAACTTTTTTGCATTTCAATCTCAATGGCTTGCTGTGCAGAAAGCCATTGTTGATTGCTGAGAAGCGTTTCAATCTCGGTGCTGGGATCTGCCCAAGCATGGGTCATTGCGCATGACATGCAAAAACACAATGTCAAAAAGCGCATTGGAAACCATTTGAATGGCATAGGAAGGTTTGAATTTTGATTGAATGTTAGAAAAAGTCATTCATGTCGGCCAAAACGAGGCTTTGTGTTCGACATATTTGGGCCTTATACTGACGCAAATTGTACTTGAGGCCTCGCGTTCAGGCGACTTCTCTACACCAATGGGGCTAAGGCCCCTTTTTGCACCCAACAACAAAAACAGTTTCCATGAGTCTGCGCATTTACAACACGCTGTCGCGTGCGGTTGAAGATTTTGTTCCGATCGAATCAGGCCATGTGCGAATGTATGTGTGCGGCATGACTGTGTTTGACCATTGCCATGTCGGCCATGCCAGGTCCAATGTTGCCTTTGATGTGGTGCAGCGTTGGCTCAAGGTGAGCGGCTACCAAGTGACGCACATCCGCAACATCACCGACATTGACGACAAAATCATCAAGCGGGCTGTTGAGAATGGTGAAAATATCCGCACACTGACCGACCGCATGGTGCAATCCATGCACCAGGACTTTGATGCCCTGGGCATTGCGCGCCCCACGGCAGAACCTCGTGCCACAGAATTTGTGCCTCAAATGCTCAGCATGATTGGCGTTTTAGAAAACAAGGGATTGGCTTACCGCACGCCCCACGGCGATGTTAATTTTGCGGTGCGAAAGTTTGCTGGCTACGGCCAGTTGTCTGGCAAGTCACTTGACGAGCTCCACGCTGGTGAACGTGTGGCTGTGCTGGATGGCAAACAAGACCCCTTGGATTTTGTGTTGTGGAAAAGTGCCAAACCCACTGAGCCCGCTGAAGCCAAATGGGACAGTTCTTTTGGCATGGGCCGCCCCGGCTGGCACATCGAGTGCTCGGCCATGGCTTGCCAATTGCTCGGCAACAGCTTTGACATTCATGGTGGTGGCGCAGACTTGCAATTTCCTCACCATGAAAATGAAATTGCGCAAAGCGAAGGTGCCACGGGTCAGCGCTTTGCAAAGTATTGGATGCACAACGGCTTCATCAATGTGGACAACGAGAAGATGTCCAAAAGCTTGGGCAACTTTTTTACCATTCGTGACGTTCTCAAAACCTACGATGCTGAAACTGTTCGATTTTTCTTAGTGCGCAGCCACTATCGCAGTTCTTTGAATTACTCCGATGTGCATTTAAACGATGCCCGCGGGGCGCTGAAGCGTCTCTACACGGCCTTGCATGCCTCATTCAAAGAAGCCACACCCGAGCCATTTTCCATCGATTGGGCGAACGACTACGCAGCGCGCTTCAAAGCAGCCATGGATGAAGACTTTGGCACACCTGAAGCCGTGGCTGTGTTGTTTGATTTGGCCGGCGAAGTGAACCGAACCCAGTCTGCCGAACTGGCCGGATTGCTGAAGTCATTGGGTGGTTTGTTGGGTTTGCTTCAAGCCAATCCCCAAACTTTTTTGCAAGCCGGCGCAGGCTTAGACGATGCCGCCATTCAGGCCTTCATTCAAGCCCGCGCCGATGCCAAAGCGGCCAAAAATTTTGCCGACGCTGATCGCATTCGAAAGTATTTGCTCGAGCAAGGCATTGAGCTGAAAGACTCGCCAGCCGGCACCACCTGGGAGGCCAAGCAATGAGCGCCCAAGACACCATCGTCACCCCCGAATATTGGGCTACCGCTTGTGCTCACCTGGCCAAAAAAGACCGGGTCATGAAGCGCCTCATCCCCCAGTTTGGCGACGCATGTTTGGTGTCTCGTGGTGATGCTTTCGTGACCTTGGCGCGCAGCATTGTGGGCCAACAAATTTCAGTCAAGGCAGCACAGTCTGTATGGAATAAATTTGCCGCCCTTAACAAAAAAATCACACCGGCTGGCGTGCTCAAACTCAAGCTTGACGACATGCGTGCAGCGGGTTTGTCGGCTCGCAAAGTAGAGTACTTGGTCGATTTGGCCCTCAATTTTCATGGCAAAAATGTGAGTGTCAAACAATGGCAAGACATGGACGATGAGGCCATCATTGATGAGTTGGTTGCCATTCGGGGCATTGGCCGCTGGACTGCCGAGATGTTTTTAATCTTCCACCTGATGCGACCCAATGTGCTGCCCCTCGACGATGTGGGCTTGATCAATGGCATCAGCAAGAACTATTTTTCGGGTGAACCTGTCAGCCGAAGCGATGCCCGCGAGGTGGCGCAAGCATGGCATCCCTACAGCACCGTGGCAACTTGGTATATTTGGCGGTCTCTTGACCCCCTCCCGGTTGAGTATTGAGCTAGATAAAGGAGGCCCATTTTGGCCAAGCGCACATTCCTAGACTTTGAGCAGCCGGTGGCTGAACTTGAAGGCAAAATTGAAGAACTTCGCTACGTGCAGAGCGAATCGGCTGTCGATATTTCTGAAGAAATAGACCAGCTCAGCAAAAAGAGCCAGCAGCTCACCAAAGACATCTACTCTGACCTCACACCTTGGCAAATCACCAAAATTGCCCGTCACCCAGAGCGCCCTTACACTCTTGATTACATCCGTGAAATTTTCACCGACTTCGTGGAAATGCACGGTGATCGGCACTTCTCTGACGACTTGTCCATTGTGGGGGGATTGGCCCGTTTTAATGGCTCACCTTGCATGGTCTTGGGCCAACAAAAAGGGCGCGACACCAAGGAGCGAACCCAGCGCAACTTTGGCATGAGCAAGCCCGAGGGCTATCGCAAGGCTTTGCGCCTCATGAAAACAGCCGAAAAATTCAAGTTGCCTGTGTTTACATTTGTCGACACACCCGGCGCGTATCCTGGCATTGATGCCGAAGAGCGCAGCCAATCTGAGGCCATTGGCCGCAACATTTTTGAAATGGCCCAACTCGAAGTGCCCATCATCACCACCATCATTGGTGAGGGTGGCTCGGGCGGCGCCTTGGCCATCTCAGTGGCCGATGCCGTACTCATGTTGCAGTATTCGGTGTACTCGGTGATCAGCCCCGAAGGCTGCGCGTCCATCTTGTGGAAAACATCCGACAAGGCTGAGGAGGCCGCCGAAGCTTTGGGCATCACGGCGCATCGTTTGAAGGCGCTCAATTTGATCGACAAAATTGTCAACGAACCCGTGGGCGGTGCTCACCGAGACCATGCCCAAATGGCAGCTTTCTTGAAGCGCGCATTGGGTGATGCATGGCGCCAGGTGATCGATTTGAAACCCAAAGAATTGCTTGACCGTCGATACGAGCGCTTGCAAAGCTATGGCCGTTTCACCGACACCAAAGCCAGCAAATAATTCAGGTATGGGTGGCGCCCCCGTGAGCTTGCTGCCCAACAGCTTTCAACCTGAACTGCCCGTGGCCGTTGCTTTCAGCGGTGGTGCCGATTCCACGGCGCTGCTTTGCGCTTGCGCGCAACAATGGCCGGGGCAAGTTCGTGCGATTCACATTCACCATGGCTTGCAAGAGGCCGCCAACCATTTTGCAACGCATTGTCAGCAATTGTGTGATCGCTTGGAGGTTCCATTGGTCGTTTGCAAAGTCAATGCGCAGAATGCACAGGGTCAGAGCCCAGAAGATGCAGCGCGCACTGCACGTTACAGCGCCTTGAGCCACGCGGTTAAAACGCACCCAAGTCTTCAAGGTGTGAAAAACATTGCGGTGGCACAACACGCCGATGACCAAGTTGAGACACTGCTACTGGCGCTCTCTCGTGGCGCAGGCTTGCCGGGCTTGGCCTGCATGCCCGCTCACTGGGTGCGAGATGATTTGCAATGGCACCGGCCATTGTTGAATGTGCCCGGTGCCCAACTGCGTGACTATTTGCGTGCTTTAAAGGTGGGTTGGGTAGAAGACCCGACCAACCAAGACGAGCAGTTCACCCGCAATCGAATTCGCTCCCAATTGTTGCCAGTGCTTGAGCGAGCCTTTCCTCAATTTAGAGAAACCTTTGCACGCAGTGCTGCCCATGCCGCTCAGGCGCAAGAAATTTTGGACGACGTGGCGCATGACGATTGGTTGAAAGTGTCTAACACTGGAACGGTCGAGGGTGCGCCAAGCATTGCATCCTTGCAAAAACTCAGTATGGCCAGGCAGTCCTTGGTGTTACGCCATTGGCTCAAACAGGCCCATCAAACCACGCCAAGCACAGTTCAATTGGCCGAACTTTTGTCACAAATTGAGGCCTGTACCACCCAAGGGCATCGCCTGCATTTGAAGACTGGGCGCGGTTACATCACCCGACAAGGCCCTGTTTTAGCCTGGTCGCCAGAACGCTAAGGCTGGGAGAATCTGCAATATCCGTCGCTCGCCAGAGTAGAATCTGAGGCTTTCCAGAAATTTCCTTTTCAAGTTTTCACCCTGTCAAAAGCATTGCAAAAAATGGCACTGATCGTTCACAAATACGGCGGCACGTCGATGGGCTCAACAGAGCGCATCCGAAATGTGGCCAAACGTGTTGCTAAATGGGCCCGGGCTGGCCACCAAATGGTGGTGGTGCCCAGCGCCATGAGCGGCGAAACCAATCGTCTATTGGGCTTGGCCAAAGAATTGGCCCCAGCCAAAACCGATACCGCCTACGACCGCGAACTCGACATGTTGGCCGCCACGGGAGAGCAAGCTTCTTCCGCATTGTTGGCCATCGCTTTGCAAGCCGAGGGCATGCCGTCGGTCAGCTATGCCGGTTGGCAAGTGCCCATCAAAACCAACAGCGCCTTCACCAAGGCGCGCATTGAATCGATTGACGATGTGCGGGTTCGGCAAGATTTGGCGGCGGGTCGCGTGGTGATTGTCACTGGCTTTCAAGGAGTCGATCCGCATGGCAACATCACCACATTGGGTCGGGGTGGCTCAGACACTTCTGCTGTGGCGGTGGCGGCTGCCATGAAGGCCGACGAGTGCCTTATCTATACCGACGTCGATGGCGTCTACACCACCGACCCTCGTGTTGAGCCCGAAGCCCGTCGCTTAAAAACAGTGAGCTTTGAAGAGATGCTGGAAATGGCGTCCTTGGGCTCCAAGGTTTTGCAAATTCGCTCGGTAGAGTTTGCGGGTAAGTACAAAGTGCCCATGCGTGTGTTGTCTAGCTTCACACCTTGGGACATCGACATCCATGAAGAAGCCAAATCTGGCACCCTGATCACTTTTGAGGAAGACGAAAAAATGGAACAAGCCGTAGTCTCCGGCATTGCCTTTAACCGCGATGAAGCCAAAATTTCTGTGGTGGGCGTGCCCGACAAACCAGGTATTGCGTATCAAATTTTGGGCGCGGTGGCCGATGCC
>Ga0209401_1002541_pt1 | contig 11754 bp, 10 predicted proteins | sample M_140807_MF_Meta_FD_187318 | JGI IMG/M metagenome (GOLD analysis project Ga0209401, IMG submission 187318) | Freshwater microbial communities from Lake Montjoie, Canada to study carbon cycling - M_140807_MF_MetaG (SPAdes) (version 2) | ecosystem: Environmental > Aquatic > Freshwater > Lake...
TAAACGAGAATTAAAAAAGCCTGGCAACGACCTACTCTTCCGTGCCTTAAGACAAAGTACCATTGGCGCTAAAGGGCTTAACTGCCGAGTTCGGAATGGGATCGGGTGTTACTCCTTTGCAATAATCACCAGGCGGAAATTCTATATACTCAAATTTTATTATTGTCAAAAATTTATTATTTCTAGTAGTTATATGAATATTAACAATGATTAGATTTGAATTTTATCAAAATCAAATATTAAAATTTTTAAATAAAGATAAGTCAATTTTAGTATTAGGGGCGTCTAGTGATGAAGCTAGACTTTATCATAAATTGCAATTTAAAAGAGTTACTTTATCAAATATTGATCTGGCTCAATTAAAAGGGGCTGAAAAATACAAATTTAAAAAAATAAAAATAGATTTTAGGAATTTATGTAAAATTAAAAACAATTCTTATGATTATGTTGTAGTGCACGCATCTATTCATCACACAAGCAGACCTCATAATATTTTATTAGAAATGTACCGAATTGCAAAACATGGAATTTTAATAGTAGAATCTAATGATAGTTTTGTTATGAGGCTCTCAGTTAAATTAAATTTTTCAGAAGATTTTGAAATAAGTGCATTGAATGAAAATACTTATGTGGGGGGTGTTGATGGATCAAATATACCAAACTATGTTTATAGATGGACTGAAAGAGAAGTGAAAAAACTATTTTATTCTTATCAACCAGATAAAAAAATAAATATTATTTTCAATTATCAAAATAATATATTTAACGAAAATTTAAGTAATAATTCAATAAAAAAAATAATAATTACTTTTAGTTACTTATTTTTAAAAATAATTTTCTTTTTATTCCCAAAGCAACAAAATTTAATGTCTATTTATATTGATAAAAAGAATTATAAAAAAAGAATTAATTAATTAGTATTCTATAAATAAATTACATTCCGAGATATCTTTTTTTATTTACTAAAAAATCTTGATACGTAATCTCAAAACCTTTCGAAAAAAGAAATTTTGATTTCCATCCATACCTTTTTGCTAAAGTGCAGTCGACTAATTTTCTTTCCGTACCGTCCATTGTTTTGTTTCCATCAAATACAATCTGAGATTTGCATCTCATTATCTTTGCAACATAGTCTGCATACTGTTTAATGCTAAATTCAAATCCACTTCCAATGTTAATTAATGCATTTTTTGTTTTTTTTTTTAAAAAAAACACACATGCTTCAGCAACATCATCAACAAAGGTTAGCTCTCTTTTAGGTCTTCCTGTTCCCCAAAATAATATTGATTTTTTTTTTTCTAATTTTCCTAAATATAATTTTTTTATAATTGCAGGAAAAAAGTGGGAGTTATTAGAATTATAATTATCATTTGGACCAAAAATATTTGACGGCATTAGACATTTATAATTAGTTCTATATTGATAGTTATAACTTTCACAAAGTTTTATGCCTGCGATCTTAGCAATTGCATAAAACTCATTCGTTGGCTCCAGTTCTCCTGTCAAAAGATACTCTTCTCTTATTGGCTGCTTTGAAAATTTTGGATATATGCAGCTTGACCCTAAAAAAACTAAATTTTTAACACCTGATTTAAAAGAGCCATGAATAATATTATTTTGTATTGATAGATTATCATAAATAAAATCAGCCTTACGCTCATTATTCACTTTTATTCCACCAACTTTAGCCGCGCAGATAATTACTCCTTCTGGTCTAATTTTTTTAATATAATTAAAAACTTTTTCTTGATTTCGAAGGTCCAACTCTTTGCTTGTTTTAAAAAAAATTTTTTTAAAGCCTTTTTCTCTCAGAACTTTTAGAACTGATGAGCCAACTAAACCTTTGTGTCCAGCAACGTATATCCTAGAATTCTTGGTAATCATTTAATATGAATTTTCAAATTCTATCATTTCTTTGATTAAAGATTTGATATTTGTATTTGGCTTCCATCCTAATATCCTTCTTGCTTTTGATGAATCGCCTTTTAAAGAATTTACTTCTGTAGGTCGTAAATATTCTTTGTCAATTTCAATAATACACTTATTATTCCAGTAACCTTTTTCATTAACGCCTCTTCCTTTCCACTGAATAAAAATGCCAAGCTCCTTAGCTGTAAAATTTATAAATTCTTTAACCGAATGCTGTTGACCTGTTGCAATTACATAATCATCTGGTTTCTTCATTTGTAGCATTTTCCACATTGCAACAACATAATCCTTTGCGTGCCCCCAGTCTCTTTTTGCATACAAATTTCCTAAATATAATTTTTTTTGATTGTTATTAATTATTTTACAAAGAGCACTTACAATTTTTTTGGTTACAAAAGTTTCACCTCTTATGGGGCTTTCGTGGTTAAATAGAATACCATTGCAGGCAAAAATCCCATAGGCTTCACGATAATTTATTGTTATCCAATGAGCATAAAGTTTTGCTGCTGCATATGGGCTTCTTGGATAAAAATTAGTTTTTTCACTTTGTGGAGGTTTAGAAGCTCCAAACATTTCAGAAGTGCCTGCTTGATAATATTTAATTTTTTTTTCTAGTTTTAAAGATTTAATTGCATCCAATATTCTAAGAGCTCCAATTGCATCTACATTGGCAGTATATTCAGGAACGTCAAATGAAACTTTAACATGAGACTGAGCAGATAAATTATATATCTCATTGGGTTTGATGGACGCAATGTTTTTTAAAACTGATAATGAGTCAGTAACATCGCCATAGTGTAAATAAAAATTTCTTTTACTATGCGGATCCTGATAAATATCATCAATTCGAGAAGTATTTAATGATGATGATCTTCTTTTAACACCATGAACTATATATTTTTTAGAAAGCAAAAGTTTTGCGAGGTAGGCACCGTCTTGTCCTGTTATACCAAAAATAAGTGCGATTTTTTTTTTCATAGTTAATAATTAAGTAAAATTCATCTATGATACAAACAAAATATCTGCTAAAAAATCATCATATTTCGCGGGGTGGAGCAGTCTGGTAGCTCGTCAGGCTCATAACCTGAAGGTCCTTGGTTCAAATCCAAGCCCCGCAACCAAAAAATACTGAAATTTGCATTTGGTAATATAAAAATAAAAAATGCTAATAAGTTATAACAAATATAAATAATGTTAAAATTTTTAAAAAAAAATTTTATTATTTATTTTTTTTTTATCTTAATTTTTTTTTTAATTTTATCTATTGCAATCAATGGTTGGCTTGTGACTTGGAACTATCTGCGATTACCAAGTATGTTACCAGCCCATTTTGACTTAAGATTTTACCAATATCCTGCACTCAGCATCGAGCGAGGTCTCAATCCATTATTTGGTGTAAATGAAGTTTGGGCCATGGGTCTTCCAGAAAATTGGCAAGGACATTCAAAATATTATTTACCAGCTTTTAAACTAAGTCATTTTTTAAATTTTCATAATGAAACTTATTTTTTATTATTCGCAAATTTTATTATTATAAATTTTATTATTTGTATTTATAAACTAATTAATTTGAAAAAAAATTCATTTTGGATTTTATTATTATTTTTTTCCGGATCTACACTTTTAGGAATTGAAAGAACAAATAACGATTTAATTATATTTTGTTTATTATATTGGGCTGCGATATTTCCAAATATATTTGGAACAACATTTATTTTACTTGCGACTTATATTGAGTTTTGGCCTATAGCAGCAGGAATAGCCTATATAAAAAAAAGAATAAAACTTTTACTATTGTTAAGTTTTATTATTTTTATTTTATATTCCTATAAATATATGGTTTCTGAATCTGGATCACAAATATTTAATGACTGGTTTTCTTTTGGAGCCAAAAGTACATCTATAACAATTGAAAGATATTTTTTTACAAAAATAAATCATATTTATATTTCCATATTTTTAATTTTATTAAGTTTGCTAACTTTAATAAAAAAATTAAATTTATTAAATCCTGAATTTAAAAAAAAACCCAACGATTTATATGAAAGATTATTTTTAATGGGATCAGCACTTTATTGTGGATTATTTATTACTCAAAGTAATTACGATTACAAACTTATTTTAGTTATTTTTTGTGTCCCATATGTAAGTTCACTTAAAAATAAATTTTACAAATATCTTATACTAATGAGTATGCTCATATCGAGTAATTTTAGCATCTTGCTTGGTTATAAAATTTGGACGGGTAAAGGTATTGAAGTACTCTTAAACGTAACTTCAAAAAATATTTTATTTATAATGTTACTCAGCTTATTATTAAAGTACTTAATAAATTATTATAAAATTTATGGTTTCAAAAAATTTATTTTTTAGTCTAAAAATTTTTTTTATTAAATATAGAAATTGTTTTAATTTTTGAAAATTTTTGAAAAATAAAATTTAGTAAATAATATTTAAAATAACTTTTGTGAATTTTTAAATCTTCATTTAGTTTTTTAAAAAAATTTCCACGAAAAGAGCTCATTCCGCCTGTTTCCATAATAACAGAAAAAAAATTTAAGTGCTTATAGGTAATTTTTTTTTTTATTAATTTCAAAATCAAATCTAAATCAGATGATATACTATATTTCATATTATACTTAAATTTATGGGCCACTTGCTGCGAAAAAAAGATAGTTGGGTGCGCAATTTTAAAAGCATCATTTAAATTATGTAAAAAATTTTTGTAAATCCATATTCTTTTAATTTTTCCTTTATCAGTAAAAAATAAATTACTAAAATATAAACCATAGTTTTTATATTTTAATATATATGCGTTCATCTTTTTTAAAATTGAATGTGAAAAATATAAGTCACCAGAATTTAAAATTGAAATATATCTACCTTTGGATTTTTTTATTCCAAAATTTAAACCTTCATAAAAATTTTTATCTCGGCGACTGAATATTTTTATTTTTGAATTTTTATATTTTTTTATTTTATTTAAAGTACCATCTTTAGAATGACCATCGACTATGATATATTCAAAATTTTTATAAGATTGAGATAATACACTTTGAATTGTTTTATCAATTTTTTCTTCAGTATTCTTTGTGACTGTAATAATAGAAAAGAAAGGTATCATGAATTATTAGATTTATTTTTATCCAAAAAGAACAAATAAAAACTATAAACAAAAAAAGTTATAGAACCTAACCAAACTGAAAATAAAGATCCGGTCGGCTTTAAAGGAAAATAAAAGCATAAAAATAAAACTCCTGATAAAATAAATTTTTTTTTAATTTTTTGATTCTTAAATTTTAAAGTCAAAATTTTATTTAAAATATAAAAAATAATTACATTTAAGATTAAAAAACCAATTAAGCCTTGCTCAGCTAGAATTTCTAAGAATGCATTATGAGGATGTGTTGAACAACCTCTAAACGTACCAATATTTGTATTAGTAATTTCTTCGTATTTTTTACACTTTATTTGAAACGATTTATAACCATGTCCATTAATTGGCTTGTCTAAAAACATAGCCCAGGCAACTTGGTAATGTTTGCCCCAAGGAGAATCTTTTACATCTTTAAAGAAATCTTTAGTGTTTTTACTGGTCTCAATTTTTTTAATTCCAGAATATGTAATATCTTTGGTAAAATCATAATATCTTGTTTTTGTACTCTTTAATAGATTGATAGCTAAAAAAAAAATTATTACGGAAATAAAAATTAAAATAAATTTTTTAAAAAATTTTTGATTAAGTGTAAAAATATAAGCTACAAAAAATATAATATAAGCAACAAATGGAGATCTATCGCCTGTTATTAGTATAGCAATTCCTAATACTAAGAAAAATAAATGTAAGATTTTGCCATTAAAAAAAAAGAGAGCTGTTATTAATCCAAAATAAGCAAAAAATGAACCTGCAATTAACTCTTTACCGAAAGGTCCTTGATATCGCAAACATTGTCCGCCCTCACACATTCCTGGTTCAAATCCAAAAATGTCAAAGCCAAAAAAATACTGAAAAATAATATCAATAATAACAAAAGTAATAATAAAAAAATAAAAATTTTTTATTTTTCTTAACTGCTCCGACGAAATATTATTTAGTGTATATGCTATAATAGATGAAAAAAAAATGTATCTAAAAAGAGCAATACTTTTCAAGGTATTATTAAATTCAGAGTAATTAATTAAAGAATTAATAAAAATATATATAAAGAATACGCCAAAAAAAATATTTTCAGTTTTAGAAAATGGCTGAATTTTATTGTATAAAAAAAAAATAATACACGAAAAAGTCAATAAAATTACCCCTAGGTTTACAAAACTCTTTCCTAATATAAAAAAAACTGGAAATATAAGTAATATTAAAAAGTTTATTTTTGTTAATAGATTAAAATTAAATATCATTTTTATATGAGCTTAAATTTATTATTTGCTAATTTAATAAGTGTATTGATTTTTTTTATATTATATAAAAATAAAAATTTTATAACTAAAAAGTTTAATCTCATAGATAATCCAGATAAAAATAGGAAATTACACCAAACAAAGACGCCACTAATTGGAGGATTATTAATTTTTGTATGCGTTGTTTACTTGATTGCTGTTGATCAGTTATTTATCATTAATACTAACTTTATAGCCAAAATAATTACTATTTTATTTCCCATTTTTATAATTGGCTTATTAGATGATGTATATAATCTCAGTCCAGCAAAAAAAATAATATTTTTATCATCCCTGATATTATTATTTTTATATTTTAATAAAGATTTTTTATTAAAGGAATTATATTTTGATGATTTTAAAAAGACCTATTTATTAAATGACACGCTATCATTTTTTATAACAACGTTCTGTCTTTTATTACTAATTAATGCATTCAATATGTCCGACGGTATTAATGGACTTGCTCACTCTATTTCAATTTTATGGCTAATAATTTTAATAGTATTTTTTGGTCTTAATATTACTTTTTATTTTATAACGCTAATAATATTTTTATCTTTTGTCCTTAATTATCAAGGCAAATACTTTCTCGGAAATTCAGGATCTTTATTTATAAGTTCGTTTATAGGACTTGTGACAATATATTTATATAATTTTAATTTAAATACTAAAAATTTATTTAGTGTTGAAAAAATAATTTTAATTTTTTTAATACCAGGATTGGATATGTTAAGATTGTTTGTTCTAAGGTTATCAAATAAAAAATCTCCATTTTTGGGTGATTTAGATCATTTTCATCATTTGCTAATTTCTAACCTACATCTTCATAAAGTAATTATTTATTATTTATTGCTAGTATTGTGGCCTTTTATTTTTGTAGAATTTTATAAAATTAAATATTTTTTTATTTTTTTACTACAATCTATAATATTTTTCTTTTTAGTGTCTCTTTTTAAAAATAGTAAATTTAAAAATTAAATATTTTTCATTGACTTGTAAGACTTGACAAAGCTTATTATCGAGTCATTTAAATTATAAGGTAATCTCCCGCAAACTTTTTTTAAACACGAAGTATTAACTTTAAAATTAACTAGAATATTATTTAATCTAAAAGATTGAATTGGAAATCCTTTAAATCCAAATACCAAGAAAGTATCTCCGATTAAAGCCAAGAATTTTGCAAAAAAAGTAGGCAAAGTAATCTTAACATCTGCTCCTATCAATAAATTTGAAATCTTATTTATCCACTCTTTCAACTCTATACTTTCATAATCAGAAATATAATAAATTTTTCGATTAAATAAATAATTTTTAGTATTTGCTAATTTATAAATTTGAAAAGCTGAATTTTTAACATAACCATAGCTTTTATATATTTTTTTATAACCAGTATGAAAATAAAGTTTTTTTTCTATTAAATTTAAAAGTGTTTTGAAATGATTTTGTATGTTATCACCCCAAATAGTGGTGGGTCTTATAATGCACCAATCAAATTTACACTCTGACAATCTAATTACTTTTTCCATCAAAACCTTACTCTCACCGTACTTAGTATTGGGATTGTAAAATAAAAATTGGTTATTGTTTGTTCCAATCTTATTAACCAACAATGTTGATGTAAAAATAATTCTCTTAATACTCGAAACTAAGTTTGCTGCGTCTATAATATTTTTAGTTCCTAAATAATTTTCTTTATAGTAGTTCAAATCGTTACTCTTCAAATCAGCTTTTGCTGCTAAATGAATTATTAAATGAGGATTAACTTCTTTAAATATCTTCAGTAAATTATTTTTATTCATTATATCGCATTTGAAGAATCTGATTCTATCAATATTTTTACTTTTGACTTTGTCTAAACCATAGACTTTATAATTTTGACTAAAAAAAAATTCGCTTACCTCTTTGCCAATAAAACCAGAACAACCGGTCACTAAAACTTTATGAATCATAACTTCTTTTATTTCTTATTAAGAATTTGTTGCGACAAGTTTAAACAGTACAAAAAACAAAGAAATAAAAATAGATAAAATAATAATTTTGAAAGGCCGTAAATCAGATAATATAAAATTAACATAAGAAATAGGATAATAAAAAAATTTTGAAAAGAGCTTTTTATAAAATATATTATTAGTTTTTTTGAAAATATCTTACCAAAGTACTTATTTAAAAAAAATAAATTTATAAAAAACCATCCAATATTTAAAAATAAATATATAATTGCAATATTAGTTGCATTCTCTGATTTATTAAAAATAAAAAAAAGTGGAACTGATATAATTAATAAAAAAAAATTTATAAATGTTGGTATTTTAATAAATACTAAGCTTACTTGAAACGAATATAAAATAGTACCAATTATAACAAAATAAGTTTGAATAGCTAAAATTTTAAAAATAACTATCTTGTCCATTTCTAAAAAGTCACTAATTTTAAAATCTTTAACTATAATCTCAGTAAACAAAAAAATGGCTGACATTAAAAAAGTTAAAATAATATTTAATGATTTAAAATTAATATAAATTTTATTATGAATAATTTTATTAATATTATAAAATTTAGAGATATCTGGTAACAAACTATAGTAATAAGAATTACTTAGAATAAAAAATCCAAATAGAATTACTCTATAAAAATTATACTGACCATTTTCACTTAAAGTTGAATTGTAGCTTAAAAAAACTCTGTCTACGTTAAAAAATAATATAATTGAGATTGCAAAAAAAATTATAGATTTAGGAAATTTTGGAGGATTTATATTAAATTTATTTTTAAATTTGATAATCTTAGTTAAAAATGACAATAATAATAAAAACTCTACAACAAGCCCGAAAAAATAAGAAAATAATACAGATTCAATAGTTCTAGAAATAACTAAAAAAAATAATAAAATTAATATTTTTATAACCGATGATGCAATTTGTACTTTTGCAAATAATTCATGTTTAATAAGTCCAATAAAAATTATTTTTAGATAATTTATTAATATCCTAAAAATTACTATTAAAGCAGTTATTAATGATAAGAAAATGGATAAATTAATATAATTAAATATATAAATTTCCTTAATTATAATTTTATCCCAATAAAAAAACTTTATAAAAACTAAATTAAATAATAAAAAAACTATAGAAAAAATTAATATTTTTTTAAAAAAAAAATAAATTAAGTGTTGTTTAGCATAATTTTTTTTTAACTTTGCTAACTTATCAATTACGTAATTATAAATTGTTAAATCAAAAAAAATTAATAAACCTTCAAGAATAAAAAGTCCTGTAAGATAACTAAAATCTGCTGTTTTTAAAAAAAAGTATGAAAGAAAAATAAGAGAAAAATTAAAAATGGCAAAAACCAAATTAGACAAAAACATTTTAGCTACTTTGCTTTGAAAAAAAATTATATTCATTTAAGGTAGCTTTAGTTCAAAAAATTCTATTTTGGTTAATTAAAAAAACAAAATTAAATTTTGTGAGATTTTAATCAAAATTAATTCTTTCTTTTTCAAATACTAATGGTTGGTTCCTAACTTGCGTTAATATATGACCTATGTATTCTCCTATAATTCCAAGCATAAAAATCAGAATTGAAACTCCAAAAAAAAGGCCTATTACTAAAGGAGCTAAACCAAATTGAAATGAATCCCAGTAAAAAAATTTATAAAATAAAAAAAATATTCCAACCAAAAGTGCTAAAAAACTCGAAATCAAACCAATAATTGTAACAATTCTTAATGGTAATTTAGAATGTTTAATAATACCCATTATGGCATAATCAAAAAGTATATAAAAATTTGATTTAGAAACTCCATGCTTTCTTCTTGGCTGATGAAATTCTAATGTATCGACTTTATCGATAGTTTCAAGAACAAGACCCCTAAAATAAGGATACGGATCATTAAATTTTTTTAATTTAAAAATAATTGTTTTATCAAAAATGCCACTACCTGTAACATTATTCTGCAATTTAATTTCTGAAATTAAATTAATAAAATAATAAAAAAATTTTTTAATTAATTCTATCATAAAATTTTCACTAGATGATGTTCTTTTCAAAAAAACTACTTTTGAACCACTTTCCCATTTTTTTATTAATTGAGGTATTAACTCGGGAGGATCTTGAAAATCCGCAGTGATATGCAAAACTGCATCTCCTTGTGCTTGCAGAATTCCATAATATGGTGAGCGAATATAACCAAAGTTTCTAATGTTAAAAATTGCTTTAATTTTTTTATTTTTTAGGCATAGATCCCTAATTATTTTTTGGGTGCTATCGGTGGAACAGTTATCAATCAATATTAATTCATAATTGTAATTAAAATTATTATTATTCATATGAAATTCTATTTGCTTACATAACTCGGCAATATTTACTTCTTCATTATAGGTAGGAATAACAATACTAATAAGTTTTTTCATTTTTTAATTAAATTTTGAAGTAAAAAATATTAATATAAAGATTTATTATATATCTTTTTATCTATATCCATTGCACCTTTTTTAATAGCTCGATGATACCCAACCATTTGCTTCATCTTTGGAGAAAAGGATTCTAAAGTTTCTTTTGGTATAATCGTGAGATGCTCCTCTTCACCGCAAAGCTCCATAAAATATGAAGCAGCATAACTTAGCATCAACCCCATTCTAGAATTTTTAGAAGAATTGTTGGTGCTACGATGCCATATAGCTCCATCAAAAATAATTAAAGATCCCGCTTTACATGTAGCAATTTCGGCTTTATGTAATTTTACATCAGCTGGCATTGGTCTTTTAAGAAATTTGTGCGATCCTCGCACAAATTCAGTAGCGCCGTTATTAGAAGTAAAATCATCTAAAGCTAAAATAGCAATACATCTAATCATCCAATTAGGTATCGGATCGGGAACCACTGAATCGATATGCATGGGTATTGCTTTTGCACCTGGAGCTACTATATGCCCAGTCATACTATTTAAGCCAAATTTTTCATGCAATGTGGAACGCTCATAAATTCTGTCTAAAAGACTCATCATATATGGATGGGACACCAAATCCACAAATATGGGGTGTTTTGCAATAAGATTATAAATTCTCTGGTTAGCATTTGTTTCCCCATAAAAATATCCTGTTCCTTTTTTAGCCTCTGAGGTAGCGATTGTTGATGTTATTTCTTTTATTTGTTTCAAACTTTTTTTATTAAGAAAATCATTTATAATATAAAAACCACTAGATTTTATCTCAGAAAAAACTTTTTCAGATGGATATGTAAGATCAGTGATTGAATATCTTCTAGGTTGTTCTAGAGATTCGTTAATAAATTGACTTATAATATTCTGCAATACTATTGAAGGTTCGAGGGTATTTTGCGAAATTTCTTTACATATATCTTCAGAAATAACGTTGGATGCATCTC
>Ga0209401_1002542_pt1 | contig 11745 bp, 11 predicted proteins | sample M_140807_MF_Meta_FD_187318 | JGI IMG/M metagenome (GOLD analysis project Ga0209401, IMG submission 187318) | Freshwater microbial communities from Lake Montjoie, Canada to study carbon cycling - M_140807_MF_MetaG (SPAdes) (version 2) | ecosystem: Environmental > Aquatic > Freshwater > Lake...
CCAGAAGTAATAAGGTTTGTTGATCTAGCAGCATAGTCTGAAGCTTGACCTAGTTGTTGAGCTTTTGAAGTAATATCAAATTCAGATTTTATATCATTTACAGTTTGAGTTCTTCTATTAGCAAGAGCTTCTTGTTGTTGCTTCATAATAGCACTTTCAGAATCATAACTAGACCTAAGATTATCAATACCACTTTGTAAAGAAGAATTATCAGCACGAATGGGGGATGAACCTGTTACAGGGTTGTAAGCACTTGAAGTAGGGTCTGTTCTAGGGTTATAACCTGGTGCATCGTGGGGATTACCTTTTGATGAACCGCTAAAATTAGGGTTATCACTTGCATTAGAATACACTTTTCCTCCACCACCATAGTCACTAATAGTTCCTCCACTTGATGTTTTTGTTACAGTAGGAGCTTTTGTTGATGAAAAAGTAGATGATGAAGTACTGCTACCTTTTGAAGCGGTAGAAGATGATGAAGTACTGCTACCTTTTGAAGCGGTAGAAGATGATGAAGTACTGCTACCTTTTGATGATGATGTTGATGTTGCCATAATAATTTGTTAAACTGATGTAACTGCTGATATTAATGATAATCCTATTCCTCCATCTCCACCATTCTTTACTCCGCTAGTCCCTGTAGTACCTCCACTTTGACCAGCTGCATAACCACCCCCCCCTGATCCTCCAGCAGAACTGTCATTGAATGATTCATTATAGTTTCCGCCAGTTCCACCTGTTACAGTAACTGTACCACTATTTGTTGTAAGAAAATTATAAAACGCCATAAAAGATCCACCCCCACCCCCACCCCCACCTGAACAAGCAGTTGCCCCAGAAGTGTTTACTCCATCACCTCCATTTTGTCCAGCAACGGAAATTCCACCTGCTGTAGTAAAGTTCCAAGCACCTGAACATTCAATTATTATTCCACCACCACCTCTTCCTCCAACACCAGATGTTCCTGTTCCGTTTGAATTTGAAGAAATAGGTCCAGAACTTCCACCTGCTCCCACAAAAATAAGTGGGTATCGACTATGAATCATGGGATATAAAAAAGCATCTGTAAAATAAGATGTATTAGGTGATAGTATTGTTCCACCTGCTCCAGCAACACCGCTGGTACTAAACGATCCACCTCCAGTTTTATTTACCAATAATCCTTTTCCGTCAGTTCCAGCAACACCGTTTGAGTTTCCTGTTGTTGTTCGAGTAACTGCCGCTCCACCTTCTGCTCCTAAAAAAGAACCGTCAATCATTGGTGCTTGAGAAGATGTAAGGGTTACATTACCCTGAGATTTAATAATTATAATAGTTCCATTTGCATGAGGATTTGAAAAAGCAAGTTTGCCTGTACCAGTAATTGAAATACTTGTATAATTTTTTACTACAACTTTAGCACTTGCACAGTTTATAGTTGTTGTTCCTGAAGAAATAGCAAGAGCACCATCGCTTCCGTCACCCCCAAATTTTATTAAATTTAAACCTTGAACAACCGAAGACTTCATCTGCATGTTTGTACCATCATAAACCACAGTCACAATTTGATTTAAAAGAATATCTCCAGTCTCTAAATCGGTAGAAACATTCTTCTTTATAGTTTTTGCTCCAAGTCCTGAAACATTAAGTGTGCACGCCCCAGTATTTGCAGTACCTGCATTGAAAGTAAATTCTTGTCCTGCTGAGTATGCAGTAATAGCCGGTGTAATGGTTATTGCATAGGCATCTGTTCCTACAGAATCAGCTGCATAGTCATGATATTTAGTAGCTCGTATTTTATCTAATGGAGCAAAGTTTTTGTAGACAACAGTTGATATTGTAGTTGTTGCTGTTTTTGCATCTACTTGAGCTTGTGTACCTTCTACAACAATACCAGCAGCAGTGGTACTTGCTGGCACTGCTCCGACAATAGAAGCAGCATCGATGTATTCTTTAAGGTATTGAAAAATTTGAGGGGCATCTGTTCCGAGTTGGACAATAGTTTCATTAGCAGACCAGTCAAGTTTATTAGCGGTGGTTTGAGTTGTTCTATCACCATAGTAAGAAAGACCACGTCGTACAATAGTAATAGGTCCTGTACTAATAGTAGTAGGATCAATCTCCATAATTTCAATCTTTGACCCTGTATCATTTCGGAAGACACAGTAATGCTGAGTACCTAAATCTGCCGAAGTAACATCTAAAGAATCAACAGTATCAAAACCAATAATATTGTTTATGTAAAAAGAAGAACTTGCGGATGTTATTCCTTGAGCAAGACGTTTTGGTGGGATTGTGGCGAAGATGAGTGACATATATTTATATTAAAGCTGCTTTAATTTTTAAAACTATTATTACTACATTTTGCAAAGAAACTCCGTCTGTTACAGTTATGTTTGCAGTTGCTGCCCCTGGTGTTTCTGTATACATTAAAGAAAAAGGGACGTATGTATCAGAGTTTCCGTTTCCCCCAGCTGAAATTGTATCTTTAGTTACTCCATTATATTTTAAATTAATTGTTCCCAAAGTATTAGCTCTATCGTCCCAACCCTTAGCCCACACAATAACCTTTTCTCCTGCTATTGTTGTGAGTGAATGAGTTACCCCAGTTGTTGTTTCTATTGTTATTAGATCGTTTAAGGTGGATGCTAAGTTAGATGCTAAGGTAACTGGTGTTACAAACAACTTAGCTCCAGTTCCACCAGTTCCTGTACCAGCATCAACTTCTGCTTGCGTAGCTTCTTCGACAATACCTTTAGTGGTAGTACTTGCATCAGGAGAACCTGAAATAGCAATCCCATCTATGTATTCCTTAAGATACTGAAAGAGTTGTGGAACATCGGTTCCAAGTTGAACTGTGGTTTCATTAGCAGACCAGTCAAGTTTGTAGTTTGTTGTTTGTGTTGTTAAATCTCCGTTAAAATCAAGACCTCTTTTTAAAATAGTTATAGATGATGAAGCAATAGTAGCAGGATCAAATTCAAATATTTCAATCTTTGTTCCTGTATCATTTCTGAAACATCCATAAGCAGTAGTACCAAAATCACTAGAAGCTAGGTTTATAGTTACGCCAAGAGCATTTCTTTTCCAAGACTTAATGTTGTTTAATTTAAAAGAAGAACTACTAGATGTGATGCTCTGTGATAACTTTTTCGGTGGGATGCTGAGAAAATATAGTGACATAAATTTATATAATTATACTGTTTTTAATCTAGGTACGATAGTGCTAATATCTTCTTTCAGACCAAGAGCTATCGAAAGCACTTCCCAGTCTTGTTCTAATCCATCTGAAGATATGCCAGTACTAAAGGTTTGTCCGTATTGATATTGGAAATATACCAAGAATTGGAACCTTCTTCTACCATCAGATCCAGGGGCATCTACTGTTCCTAGGGGTTGTAGACCCAAAGGATTGGAACCAAGAAATCGTGTAAAGTCATCACCAACAAGGAATGTATCTTCAGTTCCTCCAAAGGTAAATGATAGTGTGGCTGTGTCTGAAAAGTCTTTGTATAAAGAAAATGTAAATGTTGTGTTTGCTTTTATGTATCCAGTAATAGCCACACTATTTATTGCTTGAATATTTTGTTTAATTGAAAGCAAATTAAAAAAGTTACTTCTCCAGTCTGAGGTTATAGGATATTTTATTGTACTACTTTGTTTATCACTTTTTCCTGTAAGCATTTTCCACACATTTGCTCCAGATGATTCTGAATAATAAAGTTCATTTTGGTATATTTCAAAGTACCCAGCAGGTAATGCCCAGATTCCTTCAAATGATTTATTTACTTTGTTCCAAACTAAAATAACGTTATTGTATGTTTCATCTGATGATGTTCGATGACAAGAATAAATTTTGTTTTGAAACTCTACCCCATTAAAATCTGTGTGGTCATAACTATCAAGAAGTCTTTTAATTAAAATTCCAATATTCTCAGTCTGTGGAGTAAGGTCTTTTAATTTTACTCTTCCTAAACTTGTATACGCACCATCAATAGTCATAAAGTACTGGTCATCTGTACCTTTAATAACTCTACCAATAGAACCCTTACCTGTTTTTAATGGAGTACGAATAGCAAAGTCGTTAACATCTTGGCTGTAAGAAATAGCCTCAATGTAACCTTTTTTATAAGCATACATTGTTGATTCCTGACCTTTGATGTCGGTCAACTCTCCTCCACCATAAGGCATATTTAAGATGTCTCCTTCTCCAGCAAGTCTCGTAGCTGAGAAAGTAAAAGTACTAGGATCAAGTATTTTAGATACAAACAATGAACCAGCTTGGTCACTTCCTTGTAAAGCTCCGGCACTATCACGAGATACGGCAGAGCGTACGTTTCCAACATAGACACGACCAAGAAGGTTCTCTATTCTATTACCTCTAGGAGCATCCACAAATACATCTGGGACTACCGTCACTCCAATGTTATCTGCTCCAGCATGTGCAGAGCCAACAGTAAAGGTTGTTGATGTAGGAATAGCTGTGTATTCAATTACAGTATCAGCATAAATAATTTGTCTTTTTTTTCTATGAGTAAGGCCTGAAGCAGTGTTTGAAAAGTTTACAGTAACTGTTAGTGAGGTGTTAGATGCTACAGCAAGAACAGTTCTTACTGTTTCAGTACCTACATAAATCTGATCCCCAGTTCTATATGCTGTTAAAAAATTTGTTCCTGTACCAGTAAGGGTTGCAGAAGCAGCTGTTGCTCCTGTTCCTATATTATAAAAAGGAAAAGCAACTTGTCTTATTTCAAAAGCCACAGAACCTGGGTCTGCCATAGTATCAAAAGTAATAACAGTTCCTGTATTACCTGTGATTCGACTAATTTTTCCTGTACCTGTGATATGTACCACAAAGTTTTTCCACATATCAGTAGCCCAAATAGCAGTTGAAACAGTAACTGTTGTAGTAGAACTTCCTGTAGCAGTAGCTGTATAATAAACACTATCCTTAAGGGTTGAATCTACAGTCACGGTAGTTTCGGCCCCAACTAAAGCCCCATTTAAAAGAGTTACCGAACCCCTCCAGTTTTGGAATTCTTCTGTTCGATTACAAAAATAAACAAAGTCATCATTCTGTGTATTAACCAAACTTGATGTAAAACCAAACTCTTGAGCAGTCGTAAATCCTGTTTTTAGTTTAGTCCAACCAGCTGTAGCATTATAATATTCCAAAAAGGTAGAGTAAGCTTTTATTGGAATTTCCGCAGACCCCTGAGACTTCTTAAAGTTAAAAAAACCTTTAATTACACTTGTTGAAGTGTTAATTGTACCAAGAAGTTCTGTGCCTGGTCGTGTAGCAATTCCTCCTCTATCACTTACAACACAATTTAAAAACTTTCTAGCAGAACCAATTGGTGCAGAAAGATCATCTGACAACAAAATTAATCCTCTTTTAAAATTATCTTGGTTTATGGTTAGAACTTTACTCATATACTTTTTTTATCACCTCTGCCAGGTTTAGTTTTATTATGACATTCTAAACATAATGTACGACCATTGTTAATATCCCAAAACTCCACACACCCTTCGGCCTGTTCAAGTGTTATGATGTTAAATTTATTCATTAAATCTTTAAATAAAACAGGGAAGTGATCCGCTTCCAGATATATAGTTTTACCTCTACCGTCATAGTTTTTATCTCCACATTTTTGACAGGTATATTTATCTCTTATAAATACAGATGTTCTCCAGTTTCTATAATTTATACAATGTCTAACCATATGAAGAAGACTTTTTATTCCACCTTTCCAATTTCCATGTTTATCTCCTCTTAAATTTAACTTGGGTTTTCCTTTTTGTGATTTACTCATATTTTCTCTCCATACCAAAGTAAAAGGAGATCTCTTTCTACCTCTCAAGGCATCGGCTTTCTTTTTAACCATATCCTTTGGCTGTTTCTTACCTAGCCAGTATTGATGTTTATCGGGGTAAAGTAAAAAACTTTTCTTCATTGATTCTGAAGTTTTTTTCTTGCTTTCTTCTGTTCTTTTTAATCCTTTAGGGTATGGCATATTATTTATCTTTTTTATTTATTTTTTACTTCTTTTGAAACATCATTCTCAAGAATCTCTGCGGTAATGGCTGTTTGAATTCTCATCTCAACCAACTTCTCCCATTCAATATTCCATACATTTATACCAGAAGAAATTATTTCTTCTTTGATAGCATTACGCATCTTTTGTATATTTTTGTATGTATAAGTCATTATAATTTAACAAAATCTGTTATTGTAGAAATCATTATTAAAGCCTCGCTAGGGTTATTCATTTTATAATACTTCTTTAATTCTCTATATCTCAAAGCGTTGGAATCAGCAGCTCGATCTTCATCAACTTCAAGAGCAGCTAACTCAGAACACTTTGCTAATATAAGTTGGTATTCATCTTCATCTGCATTTAGAAGGTCTGAAGCACTGGTGCTGTTTACTTTATAAGCACCAACAGAAGATTGCCAACCGTAAGATGAATAGTAGTAAAGGTTATTTACCTGACCACGCCTTAACACCAAGAAATCAAATCTATAAGCAGTCTCACTTACCTTAGCAGTTGTCTTAGTCATATAAATAGCACTATAAGTAATAGCTGTATTTACTGGAGTTCCGGTAAGAGAAGCGGTACTTAAATCAAAAGCAATCAAGTTCCAGCCATTCACAAAGGCAGTTCCGTCAGACTGAGTAGTAGCAGTCATTGAATTAAAATTAGAAGAATTTGAACCAAGTATAAGTTTAAAATTAGTTATGTTAGTAATAGAAGTTATAAATGCCCAAACATAAGCACTTCCATTTTGAGAAAAGTAAGTGCTCATATCAGAAGAGTTTAAAGTACTGTTTACAATACCAGCAGTAGTTCCTGATGCGGCATTTATATTAAAACGAATACTACCTGATCCCTCAACAAAATTACTTTCATCTTTATAAACTTCACCAGGTGTAACAAATCCAAAAGCACTCCAAGTACCACCACCAGAGGATAGTGTATCTAGTCCAGCTATTGTAGTTCTAGCATTAGGAGCAAGAGAAGTACTACCAAAGTTATAGTCACCGTTATTACAATAATTATAGTAATAAACAGAACCGCTAGTATTAAGGTAAATTTTCTTTACTCCATCGTAATGAGAAATACCAATAGTATTTCCATCTTGTCTTCGCATAAATTGTTCATAAGGCACAAGTCCCCAAGGTATAGCTGGAGTATTAAGTTGATTTTGTATTGTTATTACTGAATAGGCTTTTAGGTCAGTGGGAGCAGCATATTCAAATAAACCAGCATACAAATTAGGAACCAAAGGAGTACGTCGTCTAGTTGTTATTAAATCTAAATCAGATAAAACTTCTCTAACTCCTTGGTTTATTGTGCTTTGGGCATCTACTAAAACACCAATTTTACCTTTAATTCTAGCATTAACATCTGACCGTAATTGTGACTGTGTGTAGATTGGCATAATAAATTAAATTTTATTAATGCCCTCTGTTGTTCAGTGGAGCTTTTATAAACAAATTATAACATAATAATCATAAAAAAGCCAAATATGCACCAGATGTAAAAGTGGTCCAAGGTTTAAATCCATTTTGCTTGTAAACCTTATATGCGGTATCTATATTTGTTTTAGCAGATAACTTATCATCCCCTTTCTCAAAGTGCATACACGCAACTTGGAATAAACCATAGCTTCCTTGGCATGTTCTGTGCCATTCAGGATTGTAGGCTTTACTATTACCTTGGCTTTCCGCCATCATCACAGCAATAGCAACAGCATGATCCCAGTTTTTTGTACGGATATATGCCACTATGTCTTCTTTACTTGTTAAATCATTAGATATAACCTGTATGGGCGTTACAGGTGCATATACAGTCGTATTAGTGGTAGCTAGTCCTATGGCTGACATAAGACTTATACCTATGAGAGTTGTGATTATATTTATATTGTTTCCTCACACAAGGTGCTAGTCGGTCTTTCTATCGTGGTGGTATATCAGTAAAGCGGTACGGGTAATTATAACATTTTTGCCGTTATCTTCCAAACTCTCCCCCTGTATACCAAGTCCTTTATATATGATTATTCTTGTTACAGAAGGAGAGACTGGAAGCTATCCAGTCATTTGTTTAACTAAGTTTAATAGGTTCGCTTGTGACAAAACGTAGAAATATATCTAATAGGGATTTTGCAATTATGATCGCACCTATGTCTGGGTATGTTGATGAAAATATAACTAATGCACCGATGACTGCCTGAAGCATCGCTATCCAAAATGTTTTACTTGAAAATATTGATTTCATATTATTTTGTTATTGATAAGGTTCCAGTCCCTTTCGGGTTCGTTGGTAAAAAGAGTAGGTGTCTGTCACACACCTACCTGTCCTAGATAGCGACTTCGTCGGACTTACTGCAAATTTGTTATTCGCTATGGCAAGAGGGTTAGTCTTGCAAGATTTGTAAATCACTCTCCTTTCGGGTTGAATTTAAGTTTATGTTTCTTACCTTTTACCCATTTGGATAATTGTTTTATATTACTCACCTCCTCTCAATGCAAGAGAAACTGAAGTGTGATAGTTGTTCCAGTATACCCAGCGTTTACATGATGGTATATACCAGAATAATAACATTTGTTGTTCAAACATAGGTCTCATAATTTACAGTTTAATGTACTTCTTTTTTAAGCGGAAAGATAACCGCAAGTTTTACTTAAATTGATTAAGTCTAGCTATGGTTTTAAGACCAACTCTTTTACCTTTGAGAGCATCTAATTCATCTAATGGTGCTACCTTATTTCCTACTTGAAAGTCATAAACTGCTTTTGCTGTAATGTCTCCATAATATGCTGTTGGTTCTTGATTAAATAGTCCTAGAGCCTTTAAGTAGCGTTGTAAGTATACTACTTCGTTATTTTTTTCTCCGTATGTCATTATATGGGTAAAAGTGTGAGACCAATCAATCTTATCTTTATCAACTGCTGTACCGATAGCATTTATATATTTTACATAATCTTCTCCAAAGTAACCATCTCCATTTAATCCCCAGTCATTTCCCCAAGAGTTACGGAAAAATATATAGTCTTTATCGTAACCAATTCCTACTACAAAATGACCTGAGTCCATAGGATATTTGTCAGGTGAAAGTGGAAGTATGTCTTTTGCTTTCCAAGAAGGTATATACATATTTTTTCCACAACGATACAAAATAAGAACAGCACCAGTCTTATAAATACTTTCTTTGATTTGTTCAAAAGTAGGTGAGTAAGTTATAGCGTATGACTGTATTTTTCTACTTGTAGCACTCTCATACATTTCAGTTGTAGTTTTTAGATGACAATAATCTTCTAAACTAAGATTTGTATTATTAGGTGCAAGGCTATCGTCGCACACTCCTTTATCTTTCAAGACTTTGAAAATAGAGTTTATGTCTGTTCCTGCTTCAATAGGGTTTCCGTCAATGTCTTTTATTTCTTTCCACAAAAAACGAGGTGAGTTTGATATAGTACTTTCTTGTTTATTTAATGACAACACTCCCTCTAAAGTAGAACCTGCATGAGAGCCACAAGCAGGTTGTTTTCGTTGATTGACCACAGGCACTTTTGAATAGTCTGGTTTGTATTCTTTGGGGATAAGAGAAGAAGGAATGTCAGTACCAAGTTTAGTTAAAGGATAGTCTCGTGGGTCTTGCTCTTTTATGATTGCTCCAAATGTTGGTGTGTCCATATAATTATTTTAATATGTTTTTAATAATAAGAATTATGTGGTCAAAAAAACCCATAACTGCACCTATGACTAATGCTGTAAGTATAGCCCACTTGAAACGACCTATGTCATTTTTATAGTTATCTTGTTTTTCTTGGCGTAACTTATAATCAAGTTCTAAAGGTTCTATTCTTTCTTCTAGTAATGTTTTTTCTAAGTTAAATCTAGCAATGTCTGCGTTTTGTTTTGACTCCATTCGCAGTAGTGTGTTTGTTATTTGGGGAAGGGTTACTTTGTCGTGTCTGTTTACTATCTCGGCAATTCCTCCTATTTTTTCTTTAACGTCCATGATTGCTTTTATATATTCTAATTCCATATTATTCCTCTATTATAGGCACATTCCAAGTGATGCTTCCATCTGGATTGTGGGTATAAGTGTTGTCTGTTGTAGGTGGAATATAATCAGGGTTAATAATCTGTAAATACTGAACAGTTGCTTGTGATGCTTGAAAAAGTGATGTTGCTTCTGTTCCCCAATCGTCTAAAACAACTTGTGGGTTTACTGCATTGTTTAGAATATTAAAGTTTTGTTCAAACACATTTTTTACTGCATTGTAACCATTTGTGTTTAAGTTTGTCATTGTGTCTTTGAATGTTGGCTGTTGTGTAGGTGGGTTTATTATAGGCATATATTTTTAATTATTATTAAGCTGTTATCCAATTTGTACCATCAAAAAATACTGGAATTGTTACTGAACCTCCTCCTGATACTGTTGAACCATAAGAAGGAGATGACGCATCGGTAACATAAGCTCGGTCTCCCGTAGTTCCTGTTGGTAAGTTGCTTACAAGATAACTTTTAAGTCTGATTACATCATTTGCTATTATCTTTCCTGCAAAATATGAATCACCTGATGAAACATAGATAGCATAAGTACTATCTCCAAGATAAACAGTCTGGCTTCCGTTACTAAAATAACCTGCTTGTCCGTTACAAAGAGAAGCACTGTATGGGCTACTATTTGTATTTATTGCACCTGTTCCGTCAATACAATATCCTGCGATTGCTATCTTAGCAGTAGAACTTCCTCCGTCTACATACAAAGCACCATTTCCAGCATTAGACCAATTTACTCTACGACTTCCAGTTGAATCAACCAAATCATGTTGTTGCCAGTCAACAGAAATTGTACTTCCATCATTAAGTAATAGAGTTCTTGTAGTTAGTTTAATAGAAGATGTATTTGAAGAATCTCCGATAGCGTTTGTATAAATATCACTAGCAAACTCTTTTAGACCTATAAATGACTGACTTCCTGTTGTTACATATCCATTAGCACTTACTGAAGCAGCAGTCATTGAAAGAGCGTTTGAAGTGCTTAGAGATAAAGGAGATGTGTAAGTTACGATAGATGGTTGCACAAGATTCCATCGTGCAGTAGTTATATTGTATTTAAGTCTGATTGAACCTTTTGCTTGAAGGACTTGTGTAATGCTAATTGCAAGACGATTAGAAGTAGCAGAGTTAACATTTTCTGTTGATAGAGTTACAGTTGAAGTTGTATTGTTTGTAATTAAAATCTCTACACCTGCCGCTTGTGCAACAAAACCTGTAATATTTACTGATGCACTTCCTGTAAAGTTTAGCCACCCAGTTGCAACAGCTTGGTCATTTATAGTTCCTGTTGTTGTTATATCTGTTTTAGCATTAGATATACCAAAACCTCCGTTTGCAGGTGATATAGGGTCTGCAAGTGTTAAAGCACCAGTATTACTTACAGCAAACTTAGTGACTCCACCTACTTGTGCAAGAATTAAGTTTTTTGTACCACTTCCTGTTGTAGTTTCTGTGGGGTTTATATGGAGAGCTGTATACCCTGCTGTTGATGTTTGAGTTATCGTAGGTTCTATACTTTGAAATGTTACAGAACCAGATGACTGAGCTGCGTTACCAGTTATTCCAAGATAAACTTTTCCTGCTAGTCCTGAATTACGATTAACTGCAACTTGGTGAATATCATTTGCATCTACTGTTAAGTTAGCTGATGCGACACCACCAACAGTACCAGCGCTTCTAATTAAAATACCT
>Ga0209401_1002545_pt1 | contig 11736 bp, 12 predicted proteins | sample M_140807_MF_Meta_FD_187318 | JGI IMG/M metagenome (GOLD analysis project Ga0209401, IMG submission 187318) | Freshwater microbial communities from Lake Montjoie, Canada to study carbon cycling - M_140807_MF_MetaG (SPAdes) (version 2) | ecosystem: Environmental > Aquatic > Freshwater > Lake...
TTTGGCAGACCGACGATTCCGATTGAAAGGCTCACGAGGGGTAAAGCCTACGCAAGATTGTCACCTCTTCCTGCCACTATAACCCCATGCCCGCATCGATCATCTCCTTACTTATCGGCCTATTGGCTGGGGCTGCAATTGGCTTCCTCGCAGCAAAGCTGCGCAATAAATCAGCTGGCAATGATGGCGCCCTATTAGATGATTATAAAAAGCAGTTAGAGGTAGAACGAGGAAAAACTGAGAACTCAATTAAGTTAACCGCTGAATTAAATGCGATGAAATCAACTGTTGAAAAATTATCAGTTCAATCAAATGAAGCTAACCGAGTTCGCACTGAGGCGGAAGCAAAGCTTGAGACCACTATAAATGAGATGCGAAGGGCTAGTGAGTCAATCTTTGATGAAACTAAAAAAATTGCTGGCGCCCTATCTAATAGTCAGACCCGTGGAAAATTTGGTGAGGCCCAACTTGAATTACTTTTGCAATCAGCAGGACTTCGCGAAGGTCATGAATACACCAGACAAAAATCAACTACTGATGCTGACTCTGCTGGAATTCCAGATATCACCGTAAAGATGCCAGGTGGTTCTGCCATATTTATTGATTCAAAGTTTCCATTTGATCGCTTCTTAGATGCATTTGGTACTGAGGTAGCAAGTGAGCGAGATGATTTCTTAGCCCAACACACAAAAGATTTGCTTAAGCATGTGGATGCACTAGCCAAACGTGGCTATCACAAATCTGCAGGATCACCTGATTTTGTAGTTTTATTTGTGCCATTTGAAACTCTGCTGGCTGAAGCACTTCGGATTGATCCAACATTTTTAGAAAAAGCATTTAAATTAAATGTAACGGTGGCAACCCCAACTTCTATGATGGCTCTCCTTCGCACAATTGGTTATATCTTCACTCGAAATAAGTTAGCTGATAACGCAGATGAGATTCAAAAGGTGGCAAATACCTTCTTAAAAAATATTACTTTACTTCATGGCAAGATTGTCGCAGTTGGTAAAGCGATCTCATCTACTGCAAAGGCTTATGAGGATTTAATTCCAACAGCTGAGCGAACAGTATTAAGCCCGGCAAGAAGAATTCATAATTTAGGTGTGACTGGTGATAAAGATAAATTAGCAATTGAGTACCCAGAATCTCCAGGTGAGGTTAGAGAATTAAAGAGCATCTCTGGTGATGATGACTTTATTGAAGTAGAGGAGATTGAGGGTGGTAAAGATGAGTAGCTTGCCAATTAATTCACCAATTAAAGGACCTGGTTTAACCAAGGCTGGCGTAGTGATTTTGCAATTCTTGCTTATCTTTTTCTTTATGGCAGTGGAGTTAATCTTTCGTCACTCACTTGGCATTATTACCTGCCTAGCTATCTGGATCGCCTTCTTTGGCGGTATTTACTTAGGTCGAAAAGGAACTGCTTATGTGACTGCGGTTGCCCCACCAGTATCGCTGTTAATCTCATCGTTTTTACTGATGCCAACTATTGGTGGCAGCTCATTTGCACCTACTAAGTTTTTAATTGATTTAGTATCTGGTCTTGCCTCTGTAGCGTTTTATTTACTAACAGGTGCTGGGATTGCTTGGTTTGTTTGGTATAAAAATGAAAAAAATAATCCAAGATCCTCACTTTCCAGCGAGTTTTAACTCCTTACGAAGTTCAGGTGGTAGTGAGAAGAGCAGATGCTCCTCAGTTGCAGTAATTGTTTCAACATCGCCAAAGCCACGAGCTGCTAGCCAATCAAGTAAATCTCTTACTAAAATTTCAGGTACAGAGGCTCCACTTGAAACGCCAATTGTGTTCACTCCAGTTAACCATTCATCCTTTGCCTCGGCTGCGTAATCAATTAAGTAAGCAGCTTTAGCGCCATACTCAAGTGAGACCTCAACTAATCGAACTGAGTTAGAGGAGTTAGTTGAACCAACAACTAGTACTAAATCAGCAAGGGGTGCAATCTCTTTAATTGCTACCTGTCGGTTTTGGGTGGCATAACAAATATCATCACTTGGTGGATCCATTAAGTTAGGAAACTTTTTACGAAGCTCTGCCACGGTGGCTAAGGTTTCATCCACACTTAATGTGGTCTGAGATAACCAAACTACCTTGTTCTCATCTCTTACGGTTATGTCTTTAATACTTTCAATACCATCAACTAATTGAATGTTATTTGGTGCTTCACCGGCGGTGCCATCAACCTCTTCATGTCCTTCATGTCCAACTAACAAAATATCGTAATCATCGGAGGCAAATCTGCGCGCTTCATGGTGAACCTTGGTTACCAATGGACAGGTAGCATCAATTGTTTTTAAGTTTCTAGCCGCTGCCTCTTCATGAACCGTTGGCGATACACCGTGGGCAGAAAAAACCACAATCTTTCCCTCTGGTACTTCATCAGTCTCTTCAACAAAAATCGCACCTCGTGCTTCTAAGGTTGCCACCACATGTTTGTTGTGAACAATCTGCTTTCGCACATAAACCGGTGCACCATAGAGATCTAAAGCTTTTTCAACTGTAACAACTGCGCGATCAACGCCAGCGCAATACCCGCGAGGTGCTGCAAGTAATACCCGTTTTTTCATCCCCTGGCTCATGTGCACATCCTAATTGATGGCAGAAGTGATTAGATTTACCCTATGGCGCCAGAGTTTACTTATCAGGATCTACTGCCAATTGGTGAGGATAAAACCGAGTACCGGCTGCTCTCAAGCGATGGCATCTCAACCTTTACCGCTGATGGACGAGAGTTCTTAAAGGTCTCACCAGATGCGATCAGTAATTTAACGCAGGTCGCAATCCATGACATTTCCCATTACCTAAGGGCTGAACATCTGCAACAACTTGCAAATATTTTGAAAGATCCAGAGAGCTCACCTAATGATCGCTTTGTCGCAATCGATCTATTAAAAAATGCCAATATCTCAGCTGGCGGAATCTTGCCAATGTGCCAAGACACTGGCACTGCAATTGTGATGGGTAAAAAAGGTCAACAGGTTTTAACTGAGGAAAAAGATGAGATCTCAATATCCAAAGGTGTTTATGATGCATTTACCAAATTAAATTTGCGCTACTCCCAATTAGCACCAGTTACCACTTGGGAGGAAAAAAATACCGGCAATAATCTGCCCGCCCAAATTGAGATCTACTCAGATACTGATCACGCCGATGAGTACAACTTCTTATTTATTGCTAAAGGTGGCGGTAGCGCTAATAAATCATTTTTATACCAAGAGACTAAAGCGGTTTTAAATCCAACCTCATTTATGAGTTGGTTAGATGAAAAACTTCGCTCCCTCGGCACCTCAGCCTGTCCGCCTTATCACCTAGTGGTGGTCATCGGTGGCACAAGTGCGGAATACACCGTTAAGACTGCAAAGCTTGCCAGCACTAAGTATTTAGACTCACTGCCAACTAAGGGGGATGCTAAAACAGGCCATGGCTTTAGAGATTTAGAGTTAGAGAAAGAAATTTTAAAGTTAACTCAAAATATTGGCATCGGCGCCCAATTTGGTGGCAAGTACTTCTGTCATGATGTTCGAGTAGTTCGCTTGCCTCGTCATGGTGCCTCTCTGCCAATTGCAATCGCAGTTTCATGTTCTGCAGATCGCCAAGTAAAGGCCAAAATCAATAAGGATGGCATCTTTATTGAAAAACTAGAGACTGAACCAGCTCACTTTCTGCCGGCAACTACTGCCGAAGATTTAGCAACTGATGAAATAAAGATTGATTTAAATCAGCCAATGAAGGCTATTTTGGCTCAATTATCAAAGTATCCAGCCAAAACTAGAGTAAGCCTGACCGGCACATTAGTTGTTGCCCGCGATCTTGCTCATTCAAAAATTAAAGAGTTGCTAGATAGTGGAAAAGAAATGCCACAATATTTAAAGGATCACGCAGTTTATTACGCAGGCCCGGCGAAGACGCCTGCTGGTTACGCCTCTGGCTCATTTGGACCAACTACGGCTGGTCGAATGGATTCATATGTTGAGCAATTTCAAGCAGCTGGTGGTTCATTAATTATGTTGGCAAAGGGAAATCGCTCTGAAGCAGTTTCATCTGCCTGCAAGAAGTATGGTGGATTTTATTTAGGATCAATTGGTGGTCCAGCTGCCCGGCTTGCGCAAGACTGCATTAAAAAGGTTGAGGTTTTAGATTATGAAGAGCTCGGCATGGAGGCGGTTTGGAAGATTGAGGTTGAAAACTTTCCAGCTTTTATAATTATTGATGACAAAGGAAATGATTTTTATGCCCAAACTCGCAAGCCTTTAAATATTGGCAAACGGCCAGAGTAGTTTTTTTAGTACCAGCGCGATCTTTTAAACTTACTCCAAGCCTTACATGGAGTGTTATAACGCTCTTCGATGTATTTAAGTCCCCAAGTAATCTGCGTAACTGGGTTTGTGCGCCAATCAGTTCCAACTACTTCCATCTTCGTTGCCGGAAGAGCTTGGGCAATTCCGTGAGCTCCAGAGGTTTTATTTCTAGCCTTGTAATTCCAGTGGCTCTCTTTTGTCCAAAGTTGATCAAGGCAGGAAAACTGTTTATCTGCCCATTGATAATTTGTGCTAATTAAACTCTTTGCCACCTCTTTTGCCCCATCAGGTTGACGGGCTAAATCCACCTGGCGAGCGGCAAGGGAGACTAATGCCATTGCTGAGGCATCCACGGTTTTAATCGCATCTAATTCCAGTTGGGATGGGGTGGTATCGATTGCGCCATCGACTCCTTGGCCATCAGCACTTCCTGGATCGGTTTGGGGATTTGGAATGGTCACATAAGCCTGCAGGGTGCCGGAGGCATAGGTCGGCTCAACTGCCATTAAGAAAAAGGCCATGAAGGCAGCAAACAGGGAGAGTCGGCGGACTCCAATCGGGCGCAGGTGGATAGCTGCTCGCTTCATCTTCGCCCCTCCCTTCTCTCTACTGGCCAGTTATTGGCCATCTCTGACTGCTTTAGAGTGGCAGCCAGGGGTGGGTGGGGCAACTTTATCCAGGCGTGTGGCGCCATTATGTTTATATTCACAGGCTTTATCAGATATAAAACCGCAGGTCAGACACTATGAAGTCCGATTTATCCGTTATGTCGTAACAGAGGCAAAATCAGCTTGTAAAGTTGATTGGCTCCTCAAGCAGCTCAGTTACTAAGGCTGCGATCTGGGATCGCTCGCTGCGGGTCAAGGTGATGTGGGCAAAGAGCGGGTGGCCCTTAAGCGACTCAACCACGGCAACCACACCATCATGGCGGCCAACTCGAAGGTTGTCCCGTTGGGCGACATCATGGGTGAGGATGACCCGAGAGCCTTGGCCAATACGAGAGAGCACCGTTAATAGAACTCCTCGCTCCAGCGACTGGGCCTCATCAACAATTACAAAGGAGTCATGCAGGGAGCGGCCGCGGATATGAGTCAGAGGCAAAACCTCAATTAACCCTCGTTCGATCACCTCATCAATTACCTGCTGGCTAACCAATGCGCCAAGGGTGTCAAAAACGGCTTGCGCCCAAGGTGACATCTTTTCATTTTCACTTCCCGGTAAATAGCCAAGCTCTTGGCCACCAACTGCATAAAGCGGACGGAAGATAACTACCTTCTTATGTAACCGCTTTTCTAAGACCGCTTCAAGACCGGCTGATAATGCCAATGCACTCTTGCCAGTTCCAGCCCGTCCACCCAGGGAGACAATTCCGATTTCATTATCTAGCAAAATATCTAGTGCAACTCTTTGTTCAGCACTTCTGCCATGTAAGCCAAAAGCTGCACGATCTCCTCGGACTAACTTCAGATGTTTATCCGGTGTTACCCGGGCTAAAGCACTTCCTTTTTCGGAGTGCAGGACAACTCCGGTGTGACATGGGTGGGTCTTAGCCAACTCATGTGGAATCCGTTCACTCTCATAAAGAGCGTCAATAATTGTTGAGCCAACACTTTCTTCGACCATACCAGTCCAGCCACTGCTGCTTGCAAGTTCAGCTCGATACTCCTGCGCTTCAACACCAACTGAGGATGCTTTAACTCGAAGCGGCAAATCTTTAGTTACTAAAACAACTTTGCGGCCATCTGCCATTAAGTTTTTAGCGATCGCTAAAATCCTTGAGTCATTCGAACCATCTCGCAAAAAGCCAGCTGGCAGTTTTGAAACATCTGAGTGGTTTAACTCAACTGATAATGATCCGCCCACGTCATTGATTGAGATTGGATGATCTAATCGCCCACTTTTCACACGTAGATCATCAAGGGTACGAAGCGCAGCTCTTGCAAAGTAACCAAGATCTGGGTGATCCCGCTTGGTTTCAAGTTCACCAATTACTGTGATCGGGATGATTACTTCATGTTCGGCGAACCTGGTTAGCGCAACTGGATCAGCCAGTAGCACGCTGGTATCTAAGACATATGTGATTCGGGCAAGATTTGGCTGAGCAGATACTGACTTTAAGACAATAGATTCATTGGCCAAGTTCTATCATCGCAATCTGTTTAATTGTGCTCAGGTTTGGAAGATGAAGTAAACGGTAAATTATCAAGCCAAATATTTCGCGCAGACACGCAAGGTTTAAAGGTTAAGTTTAGGTAAAGGAGATAGCCAAAAACTAGGCGAACTCCTTCTTTACCTTTCGTTCAATCCAAATTGAAGCAACTGGCAGGGTGCCGGCCAGCAAAAATAGGCCGGTGCTGATTAAGGATTTTCGCTTGGCAATGCAAAGATGTAAAGCAGCCAGTAAATAGATTGGATAGGTAAAGCCGTGCACGATTGGGATCCAGATAAAACTTTCATAAAAGGTGGGATCTGAAACTAGGTATTTAGCCGGCATATAAACAAACCAAAGCAACAGTGACATTACTCCAGCCCAAATAGCCATCACGCGAAATCTAAGGATTACACCATTCATTTTCTAACTCCGCTCTTTATAACCTTCTTTGGTGATCGAAATTGTGGAAACAGTGGTGCGATCAAGAGTAGCGCGCCCATGAACCACCAAACCACTACATAAGAGATGTGTTGCCAATAGAAGCCTGCCACTTTTTGGGATATTTGTGGGGTTGGAATAAATGATGCACTACTGCTCTTGCCACCAATCTGCTCAGACTGCAAAACAATATATCCATCATATAAAAATGGATTCTCTTTGCTAACAACTAGGGCTGGATCAATTCGGGATAGCTCACCAGGTTTTGCAAATGCGCGGTCAACATTTTGCCGCGGATATAGCCTGCCAGTCAGGTAAACATCTGAATTAATTACTTCCAAAGGTTGACTTGCAATCCCGCGCACAACTAAAACAGAGTGACCAGTACTTAACTTAAGCAATCTGACATCTAGGTTAGCCAAGTTGCCTTCAGTAATTTTCTGATCCCGAGCAAGATAAGAGGTTGAGTATTTTCCTTCAGCAGAGACAATTCGGTTAATAGCTTTAATCGGCAGGTTCATTCCAGCTGATGCCACCGCAGTTAATTCAATTAATGGCTGATCAGGCTTAGCGGCAGTTGCCACATTCATCGCTTGGGCGCGATGTAATTGCCACATGCCCAGTTCATAGGTTGAATAGATTAAGAGCAGCCAGATTGTGGTTAAAAAAGTTAACCTAACTACTCGTTTCATTTTAAACAAAACTACTCTTGATCTTTGCGATCTATTAATCTCTTATATCTTCGATAAAAACTAACCATTAGAAATACCATGGCAAGGGTTAAAAAAATCATGGTTAATGAGCCGGCGACTCCCATATCAAAATTTCTGCTCTCATCCATACCTACTTCACCCTTCTGTTATGGCACAAGCCTACTTAAGCATTGCTAAATGGTTCTACACTTAGCACTGTGACCCATCCCAAAGTTTTCACCGATCCTAGGCTCATGCAGCGCTATGGCATAAAGAAAGCCGGTGGCAATCGGTACCCACTTATAGCGGTTTCGGTATTAATTGTTTCAGCTTGGTTTATTTGGAGCGGATATAACGCAGCAAACCCTGCGGTTAGATCTGATCTAATTTCATTTAAAAATATTGATGACCAAAGTATTTCAATCACTTATTCGATTCAGGTTCGCAATATGAATATTGATCACAGCTGTTCTTTAATCGCTCGTGATTTTGAGAAGAATACAGTTGGTGAAGTCTCAGACTTAATGCCTGCTGGATCGTTATTGGCAGGTAAAAATCAGCGCACCGTTGTGATATCCACTCGATTACCTGCGGTAAATGCAGGAATTTCAAGTTGCGAGTAACCTCTCCTACTTATGAATCAACCTACTCAAACCTGGCTAACCCAGGAAGCAGCAGATCGTCTAGCGGCAGAGCTTGCCGACCTAGAGGGTCCACTTCGTGCTGAAATAATTAAAAAGATTGAAACTGCCAGATCTGAAGGTGATTTAAAAGAAAATGGTGGTTACCACGCAGCCCGGGAAGAGCAAGGAAAGATTGAAGGCAGAATTCGCCAACTAAAACACATGTTAGAACATGCACACATCGGAACTCCACCAGCAAGTGAATCTGGAGTTGTAGGTCTTGGCATGTTAGTTACAGTAGATATTGGTGGAGATGAACTTAAATTTTTACTTGGATCTCGTGAGATTGCAAGCGGTGATGTTGATGTTTACTCAGAAAAGTCACCTCTAGGCGCAGCGGTATTGGGTGCAAAGGTTGGTCAAACAGTTAACTACACCGCACCAAATGGAAAGCAAATTGCAGTTGCAGTGCTTGAGGCGCAACCTTTTAATTAATTACTTGTTAGCTGCGTTGTTGTATTTGCGCACGCTAAGTGGAATAAAGATTGCCATAATTATTACCATATAAATAATTGACATAAGCAGTGGATTATCACTTGGGAACGATCCAGCGGTTGCACCAAACTCATTCTTTAAACCAAATAACTCACGGCAGCCAGCCACCATGGTTGATACCGGATTCCACTCAGCTACATACTGCAATGCTTTTGGCATACCAGTAGTTGGCGCAAATGCATTTGATAAAAAGGTCAGTGGGAAAACTGCAATAAATGTTGCGTTCTGAGCAACCCGCTCATCCTTTACTGCTAATCCAATTAATACTCCAACCCAAGACATAGCAAAACCAAATAAGAATAAGAACAGAAAACCCAAAGTAATCATCAGTGGGCCTGAAGATGGCCGCCAGCCAACAACAAAGCCAGTTATTCCCATGGCAGCTAAGACCACAATATTTAATACGCCATCACCTAAAGTTCGGCCAAATACAACAGCTGATCTTGAAATTGGTAGAGATCTGAAACGATCAATTAATCCCTTTTGCATATCAGCAGATAATCCAACTGCGGTAGAGGCAAGGGTGAATGCAACTGTCTGCACAAATATTCCTGGCATAAGTAACTGCACATATCCACCAGGTTGACCTGTATCTATTGAGCCACCAAATACATACCTAAATAACAAAACAAACATAATTGGCTGAATAGTTGAGAAGACTAAAACTTCAGGCACTCGGGAAAGTTGGAGTAGCTGACGCTTGGTGATGATTAGCGCATCTGAGATTGCATTCATTATCTTCCACCTCGTTTTGCCTTAGGGTCTACTACCTCTTCAGTTTTTTCTTCTGCGACATGTCCAGTCAAAGATAAGAAAACATCATCAAGTGATGGTCGTTTCAGACCAATGTCTAATGGATGAATACCTTTTTCATCAAGTAATTTGGCTGCTTCAATTAATGCTTTGCTTCCAGTTGTTACGGGAGCTGAAATTTGGCGAAGTCCTTCGTCTACATTTATTGCACTACCGCTTACCTTTGCAACAATCTCTTTAGCTGCTGCTAGATGTTGATTTTCAACTACGATCTCAAGGCGCTCACCACCAACCTGTTTCTTTAACGTATCAGATGTTCCACGAGCAATAACTTTTCCGTGATCAATTACTGCAATCTCATCTGCAAGATGATCTGCCTCTTCTAAGTACTGAGTTGTTAGCAATAAGGTAACGCCACCTTTTACTAACTCATCGATTACTCCCCACATATCTTGGCGACCTCTTGGATCAAGACCAGTGGTTGGCTCATCTAAAAACAAAACCTTTGGCTTAACAATCAATGAGGCGGCCAAATCTAAGCGGCGTCTCATGCCACCAGAGTAAGTTCTAATTGGTCGTTTTGCTGATTCAGTTAATGAAAATTGTTCAAGCAATTCAACTGCTCGCTCTTTTGCTTGCTTTGCAGACAAATGATAAAGCCGTCCAAACATAATTAAGTTATCCCAGCCAGTTAATGTTTCATCAACAGCTGCATATTGACCAGATAATCCGATTATTTTTCTAACCTCATCAGGATGTTTTAATACATCGATACCAGCAACTGTTGCTCTTCCAGAGTCAGGAGAAAGAAGTGTGGCAAGTATTCGCACAGTTGTTGTTTTGCCCGCACCATTTGGGCCTAGCACGCCTAAAACAGTTCCTTCTTCAACATCAAGATTTAGTCCATCGAGGGCTTTGACTTTGCCTTTGTTATAGGTCTTGATCAAATTTTCTGCGACTACGGTCTTCATGCGCCAAATCATAATCTAAAGTTGGGTAGACTTGGAATATAAGTTGATTTTTTGACGTTCATCAGAAGTCTAGAAACCTAAATTAGAGACAGGAATTAAATTTAATGGCTAAATCTCAAGATAAATCTGCTCCAAAATCAGGCGAAGGCAGTGGGCCGCTAACCCATAAAGAAATCATGATCGTACTTAGCGGACTTATGACCGGTATGTTGCTGGCGGCACTTGACCAAACAATTGTCTCTACTGCACTCAAAAATATTGTGGAAGATTTCAATGGTTTAAACCACTATACCTGGGTAGTAACTGCATATCTTTTAACATCAACAGCATCAACCCCGCTTTATGGAAAAATTTCAGATTTGTATGGGCGTCGTCCAGTATTTCAATTTGCGATTATCACATTTCTAATTGGCTCACTATTAGCTGGAGCTTCCCAAAATATGACTCAGTTGATTTTTACTCGCGCCTTACAAGGTGTGGGCGCTGGTGGATTAATGGCACTTACATTCGTAATTATTGGTGACATAGTTTCACCACGTGAGCGCGGTAAGTATCAAGGTTACTTTGGTGCAGTTTGGGGACTTTCTTCAGTTGCAGGTCCTTTACTTGGTGGATTTTTCTCAGACCACGCAACAATCCTTGGTATTACTGGCTGGCGATGGATTTTTTATATCAATATTCCATTTGGAATTTTAGCTCTAGTTATCACATCTGCAGTTCTACACATTCCAAAAGTTAAGCGTGAACATAAGATTGATTATCTTGGCGCCCTAATTTTGGTTTTAGCAGTCACCACTGTTTTGTTAGCGACATCTGTATATGGACCAGAAAATGGTTGGACAGACTCAAAGACCCTTACAGTCTTTGGTTCAGGTATTTTGTTAACACTGCTATTTCTATGGCAAGAGACCCGCGCTAAAGAACCAATTTTGCCACTTCGTTTATTTAAGAATCACACATTCTCGCTTACCTCAGTATTAGGTTTCATTATCGGAGCCGGCATGTTTGGTGCGATTGTTATGTTGCCGCTTTACTTACAGGTAGTTAAAGGTAACTCAGCAACCGCAGCAGGGCTTAAATTAATTCCGCTAATGCTTGGAATAGTTTCTATGTCAATATTTAGCGGCAAGAGAATTACTACAACCGGTAAATACAAAATATTCCCAATAGCTGGTGCAGGAATTATGACTTTTGGCTTAATATTGATGTCTACCCTTAATGAAACAACTTCGTTT